>CAJDUO010000016.1_pt1 | contig 78293 bp, 77 predicted proteins | sample 7391151 | NCBI WGS metagenome assembly CAJDUO01 (sample SAMEA7055682, study PRJEB34461) | soil metagenome | biome: terrestrial ecosystem; feature: Peninsula; material: soil | place: Antarctica | collected 2016
GACGGCATTCAACTTTAGGCAATATCTCACCTGCAGAGTATGAACAAAAGTATCAAAATAAATCTAACTTCGTGTCCCGTTTTTGTTGACCATTACACACCGGCCTTCATATCAACAGGATCAATACGCATCAAGTCCTTCGCAGACCACCCGATGTGCGTAGATCGTTCTAGCTCTCCTATCCAGGCATTCAAACGGCCATGCCAAGTTGCTGGCGACTCTGCCTGCACGTAGGCAATCATGGCTGCAAGGGAATGTGCCGCCCCATGGTTTCCCGCCTTGAAGCGCTGAATACCGCCCGTCGTCGCATGCCGATTGATGACGTACTCGCGCTCATCGCGGTCTTTGTCCTTTGGCGTTGGTAGTCGCTTGCACTCGATGGGCAACAAGGTGTCGAACTGCGTGCAACGCCGACCCTCGATCCAGACGGTTGGGCCACACGGCGAAGCAACCAGATCAATCTTCCGTCCCCTTTGTTGTTCGTCAGGCTCCTCTATACGGAACTGCAAAATGTCCCATCCCGGCGAAAAGCGGGCAGCAGTATTCAGGTGACCACAAAGCTGCGACGTGAGGGCTGTTTCCGATGTTTGCGCTGATCGATCCGGGTGGTCCCGCCACCTTGGCAACTCGTAGGCAATGAAATCAATCAGCTCGTGCATTGACGCCGCGCTCATATGCACGTCTTTGCCGAGAGCGCCGATTTGGACGTAATGGTCTGGAGAGTTAGCGAGCATAGGGCGACGTGTTAGAACCCCTGCGCCCTGAGATCCGCCAACGTTTCATCGGCGTCGCGCAATGCCACGGATCGCATCCAGAACCGCAGACGATCCGGCTTTAGCAGAAAGATGAAGTTTCCGTCATAGATGCGTGCAATACGGGTGACCTGGAGTGTCGAGCCTTGCCGTTCATGCATAAGTGCATTCAGTTTTTCCCTCAAAGTATCCGCGCCACTCCAATCCACCGTGCCCTTGCCGAAGACAAATGGCTGGCAAATCACGCCAGGCCAAGCCTGCGGCGCAAGCGCCTGCACCGGCTTTTTCTTGTAGATGGCGTTGATCTGACGCACGTACACGTCGTTGAATGCAGATATCTCCGACAGGCCAGCATGCTTCATCGCAGTGGAATCCTCGCCCAGTCGGATGAATTCGCGGTAATAGTCCACGATGTCATCCACCAGGATCGCTTCATTGGGGCTCAGATCGAGACTCCCCTCCTCGGGATACAGAATAGAGAACACATCATCGGCCTGTAGAGCCGTCGCCTTTTGAACAAACAGACGGGGACTGACCAATGCCAGATGTGCTTGCAGCACGCGCCTTGCACTAGATATCCACTTGTCCACCTTCCGCAGTTCCGTCAAATCCTTCTCAGGCGCACAAAACCCAACTATCTGCTGTCCATAGGTGAGATAGGACTCGGTCCATAAACTATGCGCAAAATCCATATGTTCGCGAACCAAAAGCATTGGCGGCGAATAACGACTGCTCGTATACGCTGTCTTGTAGAGCTCTCCCTTCGCTGTCGAAATCTTGCTTCGGTCGAGACCGGTTAGCTCAAGCGCGTTGGACGGCAGATACGGTTTTCCAGCAATGTGTTTGGCCGGCTCTCACTTTCCATTTCGAGCTTCGATGAAGCCTTCGCCAAAGTCCCACTGTCTCTCTTTGGCATATGTTCCGAGCGTCCTATAGCCCTTCAAGCGGTCCACCAGACCCAATACGCGTCCGCCACCAAGCAGGTCAGAGCGCCATACCGCGTCATTCTCCAAGGCGAGTTGTCGCGGCAACCAATACAAGTCGTAGTAGTCGATATCAAAACCTTGCTCGGCATCGGAACGCCCACTACGCCGGAACGTGGCATGCAAAATCTGGCGATCTGCCGAAGCCTCCTGTGCTTCAGCAACGATCACGATGATCTTCGTATCTGCCTTGCCTTTCTGGAAGAGCCCACGCACCGAGATGAAATCGAGAATCTCCCGCACGTCCCACCGTGCGATGAAGTTGCGACGGAAAGGAAGCGACTGTTGGTTGTAGAGGAAGTTGTACTGCTGCAGCATGCTGAGCACACCACCCTCAGCGATCATCTCCATCGCTTCATGCAAAAACAGATAAGCAAGCTGCTTGTCTGGAAGCGTTCCGTTCGTGGCGTTGTAGCGCTCATAGCTGCGTACGGCACCAGGTGTCGTCAGTTTCGACGTGAACGGCGGGTTGCCGACGGCAACCCCAATTGGGACCTTGATTAGGTTTTTCTCTTTTGCCTCGAAGAAGCAAGATAAATGCAGTGTCTTCCCAGCAAGCGGCGGGAAAAGCTTAATCGTGGCTCGGATAGTCTCAGGTTCCAGCGCATCACACAGCGCCAAGCACAGACTGAAAGCCGCCAATTCGATCGCTCCCTCTTCGTGATCGATGCCATGCACGTACTTCAATAAATTCTTGAGAACAGTTACGCCAGGCTTTTGCCATTGATTTCGACTACGCCAGTGCAACACCAATCGCTTGTAGGCCTCGACCAGAAAGACGCCCGAACCACACGATGGGTCCAGAATGACCTCTCCCCGCTGCTGCAATCGATCTAGACGCTCCCAACTGAGGGACTCCTCCAGCATCAAACGAACCAGGAACGGTGGCGTATAGACAGAGCTATCCGCATCCTTGACGAACAATTGGTAGATGTGACTGATCAACTCTACCGGCAGATCCTTGAACGAATAGAGCTGCCACAGAGTAAGTTGGCCACCCACCTCTTCACGCCCCTCGATGAGTCGGGAAAAGCGGCCCAATTGCTGACTGCCTCGCAAGCGTTCACGGTCGGCTTCACTGAAAGTGAAGACGTGGCCATTGAAGCGGCGCTCCAAATCTTCCAGCAGCGATACAAGCGCGGGACCATTGGCAAGCACCTGGAAGAATTTCTCTGCCTCCGGCAGGAATCGTGCAAGATAACCGTCCTTGAATACCTCGCGCTGCTCCAGATAGGCAATCAACAGCGAAAGGATCAGCAGCTTGCGGCGCAGATGCTTGGGTAGGATGCTCTCATCATTTAGCTCGTCGCTGATACCCTTGACTGCTTTGATGAGGCCCTTGTGGGCGGATTTGCTGGACGACAGCAAAACCTTGCAAGCATCCGTATCGTCCCACAACGTGCCGTTGTGCAGTTGCTCTGCATTCCACCATGGGTCGGCGGCGATCGCCGATGCCAGCGACAAAGTACGAACCGGATTGCACACCAACTCGCCAGAGGCGGATATGAAGTCAGGACCATGCGCGCATCTGAATAGCTGCAGTTGACCTGGCAGCTTTCGGTAGACGAGAGGCACTCCGCCCCAACTCCACAATTTCTTGTGTATCTCCGCAAACTCCTGATTTCGCTCAGGACCATCGGCGACGAACACGAAGGCCTGAGCCACGGATCGCTTGCCATTACGGCCGGCTTCGAAGAACACCGCCTGCGCGCCGTACTCGCGCGCCTTTTCCATCAAGACGACTTCTTCCGGCGGACGACCGTCGTGCCGATACGTATGGACGAGGACGAGTCCTTCCACGGCAACGCTCTGCGCAGCATCGCCCAGTTGGTCCCACCAGAGTTGATGGCCGCTCGTCAGCATCCGTCCACCGCAAACACGGTCATGATCCTAGCCCCGCTCACGCCAGTGCAGCCAGATGCTCTACCGTCTGAGGATACTTCTGCACCAGTCGTATCAAGGTAGTGGCCTGGGCGTTCGGCTTGGCTCGGCCCTGCTCCCAATTCTCCAACGTCCGCGCATTGGTTCGTAGATACATGGCGAACACCGGCCGTGACATATTGAGGCGCTCTCGGAGCGAGACCAATTCGCCGGCCGTGACCTCCAGTAGCTTGCCCAATTGCACTTTGTGCGAGCGCAAGGTGAACTTTCCCTGGCGTTCGTCCGCTATGGCACCAAAGCCTTCGGTGATTTCAGAAAAAATGTCTCGCATCATGATTTTGCCCTTGCACTGACCTCGACATCCAAATACGTCGCCCGATGCCGCTCGAACGCGGCATCTCGAAAAATATCCGGCCATTGATTATACGTTATTTGCGTATCCTTTGAAGCTGGCACCTATCAACCGAATCCACTGCCCAAACCTTCAAAACAGGGCATGCCTCGATCTCCAGCAGCTCGGATTCCAAGGGGAAATATTTCCATGCCGTTATCAAAAAGCGAAACTCAGCGCATTCCTTTGCCATCGTCACGCTGTTCAATCTGCAACCGAGCACGCTCAGTTGCTTGCTGTAGCCGCTCTGCCAACAGCTCCCGTGGCGGCAGAGTAGTCAAATACTCGGCGACATGGATACCGGCCTTGTCCAGTTCCAGCAGTTCGATTTGTTCGGCCTTCTTGCCGGTGCAAAGAATGATGCCCAGCGGCGAAGCCTCATCCGGTTCACGCTCGAACTTATCCGGCCAGCGCAGATAGAGCTCCATCTGCCCTTTGTAGGTAGCCTTGAATTCGCCCACCTTCAATTCCACAGCAACCAACCGGCGCAGCTTGCGGTTGTAGAACAGCAGGTCCAGGTGGAAATCTTCGCCATCCAACTGGATGCGTTTTTGCCGGGCGACGAAGGTGAAACCCACGCCCAGCTCCAGAAGGAAGGATTCCATTTCTCGAATAATGGCCGACTCTAGGTCGGACTCCTGCCAAGTGTCCCGCAAGCCGAGAAAATCGAGGGTGTAGGAGTCGCGCATGACCAGGCTAGGCGACATGCGCTGCGCGTCACGCAAGGCCGCCAACTCCTGCCGGATCAGCACGTCCGGTTGTTTCGACAGCGCGGTACGCTCGTAGAGCATCGAGTCGATCCGCTCGCGCAGGGTGCGCACGCTCCAGCCTTCAAAGCTGCACATCTGGGCGTAGTATTCCCGCTGCAACGGGTCTTTGAGCGGGATCAGGGCAATGAAGTGGGTCCAGCTCAATTGTCGTATCAGTGATACGACAATCTGCTCGTCCGGAAAAACGATAGCGAACTGCACCATACGCCGCAGGTTCTTTTCCGTGAAACTGCTGCCATAGTCCCGCACCAACTGTTTTGCCAGCGTCGGCACGACTTCCTCCCCATACCCGGCCCGCTGGCCTGACAGCACCTGGGTATGGATGCGCTGGCCGATACGCCAGTACAGCATGGACAACTCGCTGTTGACGGCTGCCGTCGCGCGTCGGCGAGCGGCATCGATCAACGACCGGATATCCCCCAGCAACGCCCCCGGCGCTGCTGCCGGGGAAGCAGGCGTCTTGCCCCGGCTCACGTCATGGCTCCTTGTTCTGCTTTCTCCCGCTGCGCCCCCACCACCGTCTTGCGCCGGTTCGCCACTAGTTCAGCGGCTTCTCGCACCGGCGCATCCTCGGTGTGGATGTAGCGCATGAACATCGCCACCGTCTTGTGCGCGGTCAGCACCATGCCCACCTTGACCGAGATACCCGAGTTGGCGATGTCAGTCGCCGAACGGTGGCGGATGCCATGCGTGCCGACGTGCTGCACGCCGGCCGCTCTCAGGATACGACTCCAGCCGTTGTAGTGCTCCCCGTTCGTCATGTGCTTGAGCGGATCGCGCAGCGACGGCAGCACATAGGGCGAGCCCTCGTGCCGGGGCGCGGTCGAAAGCAGGCGGTGCGCTTCCTCGCTCATCGGTTTGGACATGCCACCGGTCTTGCTATCGGGCCAGGCCACGCGCCGGTTCGCCAGATCGACCCACTCCCATTCAAGCAGCAGGATTTCAGAGCGGCGGGCGGCAAACTCGAACTGCAGGCGGATCGCCAGAGTGACGATGGGTGGCTCACTGCCCTCGGCCTCCACCTTGTCCAGATGACGGAACAGCTTGCCCATTTCCTCGTCAGTGATGAGCCGAGTGGTCTTGCCTTGTGGGTACTGGGGAATGTGACGGCACGGATTCGTGCCGTCCGGCCGCAATCCCCAGATTTCAGCCATATTGAACATCTTGCGCATGACGGCGAGCGTATGGTTCGCTTCCATCGGCGTAGGCTCCAACTTCTTCATCATCGCCGCCACGTCCGGGCGTTTAACGTCCTGAGCCTTCATGCGGCCCAGGATGGGGATGATGTTGCGGTTGATATTCCCTAGGTAGCCTTTCTGGGTGCTCGGCTTGTTGCGGACCTTGGAGTAGTCCGACATGAAGCGATCACACAGGTCTTTGACCGTAGGCGCCTTGCGCGCGTCGGCCTTGTCGCCGCCGGGATCGCCGCCCCGGCGGACCTCGGCCAGCCAGGTCTGCGCCAGTGAGCGGGCTTGCTCGACGGTCAGTTCACCGTACAGGCCTAACGCGGGTTTGCGTCGCTCGCCCGCATTGGTGCGGTACTGGAGCATGAACACCTTGCGCCCGGCAGGTGTCACCTTGCACATGAAGCCGGGTACCAGGGTGTCGCGCAGTTCGACGGGCTGCGCCTGAGCTTGAACCGCATCTACGGCGGACTTGGTGAGTTTGATCTTGGCCATGCTGACTCCTAGGAATTTGAACCAGTTTCCAGGTGTCGGCTGGGAGCCAAGCGGAAGGAAACCGGATCGGGTTACGGAAAGCACCTGCGTATGGTGAAGCCGCTTGATCCCTAGGGAAACTCGCTGTGGCGGGCCTCAGCGTAGATCAGCCAAACTCGGTGCTGTTATCAGCATGAAATAAAAAACCCGCACTATGCGGGCTATTTATTTCTAGCTATTAGGCTGCTTTTTTGTTATCTACATCGAGTTCTTTAGCTAGTGCCTCCTGATGTTTTGCTTCAAGCTCCAAGCGGCCTTGCTCTAGAATGTCGCGCATTATTGTTTTTTTCTCTGATATTACAAATCGTGTCAGAACATCTCTAATCAAAGGCTGATATCCAATACCATGTGATTTTGAAATAAATTTCAGGTCCTCAATAAGACCTTTTTGTAATCTAACAGAAATCAATTGGAGCCCAAGAGCCTCAATAATTGCATTTTCTGCTTTTATTGCAACTTTCGCCGCATGCTCAGAACTTGCTCCCAGCTCTTTTGAATCCCACTTTTCTGAATCCACTACAAATTTTTCATTTTCCATTTTCATCTCCATTTATTCACTAAGTTTTAACTAGATGCCTTATCAATATATATATTCAATTCGTCTATATTCGGCTCGTACGCGGTTCTTATATAAAAATCTTGATCTCGCTGAATAAAAGCTACTTTTAACAATCTATTATTATTGGTTGCTGCAATAAACCACATGGTTTGTGGGTCGGTTTTATGATCTTCTCTCAAGTCAAATAAGAATCCACCTTGTAAATTCTCAAAACATTGCTCAACCTCTCGCCTTGTTACACTATGTTTTTTTAAAAGTTTATCTTCTATTTTTAATGATATTATTATTGTCATATTTATTTTAACAACTATTGTTCGTCAATCATTGTATATACGATAGATATACAAGTAAATAGAGTTAAGCATACTAAATAAGTTCACAGCACTAACACCCAACACGCTCTCACCTATCCTTAACCTTTGCGTCTGCTTTAATCTGCCATTGCATATTACTTGGGTCATCAGCGCCACCGCATGCCAGTGGTTTAATGTGGTCAATTAGCCACCCAGGACATGAACCTTTTGTTACTCCAGTACTAGGGCAGGGGGCAGGTCAAGTTAACCCACTATCTCAGGTTTACGGCGATAAATTCTTTTCGTTGTTGAAGCACTGGCGTGCGTAAGACGCTGCAGCGCCCGTTGTAAACTCTCTGCCTCGCTGCCGACCTTGGCCCTCAGATCGTGCGCGGTGCACTCTCACGACATGGCATAAAGCTGACGGACGATAGTCCGAGTTATTGCAAGGCCTGCCATCCTGCATCTCCCCGGTCTTTGTGCGCTGGATTTTAAGGCAGTGAACGCCAATTAAAAGTTGCACCCAGTATAATCAACGGTTTTTCCGAGTATCCTGCCATGTGGTTTAAAAACATCTTCGTTTATCGCCTGCCCACCGACTGCACCATTACCGCTTCAGCATTGGAAGAAAAGCTCGCTCTCAAGCGACTGCAGCCATGCGGCGGATTGGACAAGCAAAGTCAGGGATGGGTGTCCTGCCGCGGTAATGACCAACTGGTCCACGTTGCGAATCAACAAATCCTGTTTGCGCTGGGGGTCGAACAAAAGCTACTCCCTGCCACCATCATCAACCGCTTTACCAAAGAGCGCGTGGCCGACATTGAAGCGCAACAGGGTTACAAGGTTGGTCGCAAGGAGTTAAAGGAGATCAAGGAAGCAGTTACCGAAGAGTTGCTGCCCAGAGCCTTCGCCCTGCAGCGCACCACTTATGCCTGGCTAGACCCGGTCAATGGCCGCCTGATTATCGATGCGGCCTCTCCTGCCAAAGCGGATGAGCTATTGCAACAACTGGGCAAGACGCTGGATGAGCTGCCGGTTAAATTGCTGCGCACCGAGCTTGCGCCCGTTGCGGCCATGACCGACTGGCTTGCCGGCGAGACTGCCCCAGCCGGTTTTACGATTGACCGCGAACTGGAACTGCAGGCTACGGGAGAAGGTAAATCAACGGTTCGCTATGCCAATCATGCTTTAGAGGGCGAAGAGATTCTTGCCCACATTAAAGCTGGAAAGCGTGCCACCCGGCTGGGCATGACCTGGAACGACCGGATTTCCTTCGTTCTCACCGAACAACTGCAAATCAAGCGGCTCGAATTTCTGGACATCATCAAAGAAGAATCAACAAGCCTGGCCGAAACCGAGGACGAAATGTTCGACCTCGACTTTACTCTGATGACGGGCGAACTCGCCAAGCTGCTGACTGACCTGACCGAAGCACTTGGTGGCGAAATTTCAAATAACCGTTGATCCAATTTTTGGAGCACCCCGCAAACCAAGGTGAAGCCCACAACTCTCAATCCTGATAGTACTGTGCATGCACAAACTATCGGAAAATGAACACCGAGGAACAGACTTCACTTGTTCCTCCAAGTATTTAATAATGCCGATTAGAAGCTGATCACCGTCTAGTAAAGCGGGTGCGTTCAAGGGGGGGTAAATAATAATGCATAAAAATAGCCCGCATAATGCCCAGCCTGGCAACCTCATATTCTGGCTAGCTACTGCCACTCTGCTGCTGATATTTACCACACAGTATTTCATTATGGACAAAGCCTGGTTGCCATTCTTCGACAACCTGCATTGGTCAATAAGTAGTGCCGCCGCCGCCGCTATGGCATGGCTTGGGTTTGCGCAAAGCACGGGCACTGAGCGTAGGGCGCGGGGCTGGTTCTTTGCTGGGTTAGCTGCCAGCCTGGCGGGGAAATTAATGTGGGATATCGAAGGCCATTTTGGCAGGCATACTTTCCCCGCACCCTCCGATACCGGTTTCCTGCTTTTAGGTATCTGTTGTTTACTGGGCTTGCTAGCAGCCTTGAATACCCGGCAAGCCAAACACCCTCCCATTGCAACAGCACTTGATGCGCTCATCCTGAGCATCTCCAGCATAGCGCTGATACTGGCCGTTAACCTGACCCAATACGCCAATGTCGATCTGTTGACATTAAGTGTGATGGCCGCTTACCCGGCGATTATGCTAAGCGCAGTCCTCTTCGGCTTATTGCTGGTGATCCACTTGCGCCCGCAGCTACATTGGTCATGGATGCTATTGCTGATCGGACTGGGCTTGAATGCAATTTTTTTCATGCGCTTCAATGCTCAATTGCTGTCCAGCCAAACTGAAAGTGGTTCCCTTCTGCATATGTTGTTTTCCGTGGCCATCATCATCATCGGTGTCTCCGCCATGCGCTGGCGTATGGTGCCATCCGACAGCACGCGCTATGAAAAGTGGTGTGAAAACATACTACGCATGCTGCCCTTAGTGGGGGTAGCGGTCGTGGCTATGGCGGCCTTGTTCATACTGACTCTGGGCAGCGCTCATATTGTGCTAAAAAGTGTAGTCCTGTTTGCTGCAATTCTCGTGTTAATGCTGGCCATACTGCGCCAAAGTTTGCTGCTTAATGAGCGCGAGCAACTGCTGGTTGCAGAAAAAGCAGTTTCTGAATCGCGCTCCTTGCTTCAAGTAGTGATGGATACAGCTCCCGTTGGAGTTTTTTGGAAAGACCGCGACTCACGTTACCTGGGCTGCAATACCGCTTTTGCCAGAGATGCGGGCACAGCTACGGCCGCAGACATCATCGGCAAGGATGACTATCAGCTGGATTGGAAAAAACTAGCAGATTTGTTCCGTAGTGAAGATGCCGCTGTAATTCAGTCAGGGGTTCCTGGAATTTCAAACGACGTGCTACACACCTCATCACAAGGACAACCAACTTGGTATAACATTTCCAAGGTGCCATTACGCAACAGCCACAATGAAATCATCGGCGTTTTTGGTGTTCACACTGACATCACCCAACGTAAACTAGCAGAAGAATCCAGCCGTATTGCAGCGATGGCATTCGAGACCCATGAAGCCATCATGATAACGGATGCTGATAAAAACATCATGCGTGTCAATCTGGCGTTTGAGAAAACTACCGGTTATCGCGAAGTGGAAGTAATAGGCAAAGACATACGCATTCTCCGCGCAGAACATCATGATGAGGCGTTCTATGCGGAGATGTGGCAAGCTGTAGCGAATACAGGGTCCTGGACTGGAGAGCTTTGGAGCCGTCACAAAATCGGTAATATTTACCCGATGAAATTAACTCTATCGGCTGTGAGCAATGACCAAGGTGACGCAACCCACTATGTCACCATTTTTTCAAACGTTTCTGAACGCAAAAAAACCGAGAAGAAAATACTAACATTAGCATCCAATGATGCGCTGACTGGCCTGCCCAACCGGCGATTTATCATGGCCAGACTCAGGCAGGTGCTTTCAGAAGCGGCACATAGCCTTCAATATGGCGCACTACTATTGCTTGATCTGGACAGGTTCAAAACGCTGAATGATACACAGGGGCATGACCGTGGTGACAGACTGCTGATCGAAGTGGCACAGCGCCTAAAAAGGAGCTTACCTGAGCCGCATACCTTGGCCCGCGTCGGTGGTGACGAGTTCATGATTCTCCTTGAGAATATTGGTGATAACGTAGAAGATGCTCAGCAAGTTATCACAGAAAATGCCGAGAAAATACGCGCAATTGTGGCAACACCTTATCGGACCAGGGAGAGCACATATTACGGTTCCGCCAGCATCGGCGCATGTCTCTTTGTCGGCAATAATGGGTCTGCAGAAGCGTTGATTAAGCAAGCTGATATGGCGATGTATGCGGCCAAGGATGCAGGGAGAAATAGCGTGCGATTCTTTGACATGGCGATGCAAAGCTTAGTGGAATCAAGTGCCATGCTGGAATCGGACTTACGTGGCGCAATCTCTAATCAGCAACTGCAGTTACACTATCAGATTCAATTGGACCACAATCGACGTCCTATTGGCGCCGAGGCATTGGTGCGCTGGATACATCCGCAACGGGGCATGGTGTCACCAGCACAGTTTATTCCCGTCGCAGAAGAAAGCGGCCTGATTCTAGTTATTGGCCAATGGGTACTCGATACCGCTTGTCAGCAGATTGCTACATGGAGCCATAATGAAAAAACACGCGATCTGGTTTTTGCCATCAATATCAGTGCAGCGCAATTTGCACAGGTTAATTTCGTAGATCAGATTGAGACCGCCATTCGGAAGCACAGTATTGAGCCATCGCGCTTAAAGTTGGAGTTGACCGAGAGCGTGGTGCTAGATGATTTGCAAAGCGTTGTGTTGAAAATGCTTACTCTTAAACAGGTGGTCGGCGTCACATTGTCGCTGGATGATTTCGGCACAGGTTTTTCATCGTTATCTTACTTAAAACAATTGCCGCTGGATCAAATCAAAATTGACCAGAGTTTTGTGCGGGACATGACAACGGATGCCAGTGACGCTGTCATGGTAAAAACCATTATAGATATGGCGCGCAACTTCAGCTTGAACGTGATTGCAGAGGGGGTTGAAACTGAGGCTCAATTTACCCTGCTCAAGGAGTATCACTGCATGGGCTATCAGGGCTATCTATTCAGCAAGCCGATACCGATTGAACAATTTGAGGCGTTACTGGAGCAGGGTTGATTGCTTTTTATAATGCAGTGAGCCCTGATCAGGATTTATAGCTTGAAACTGATAGCTAAGATTATGAAATAAACTCTTACATTGTCAGCTTCATCTTCCCGCGCGCGCCACGCAAATAAAAAAGGCTGATTCCTGTTGTGGATCAGCCTTTTTTATTTTTCATCGAAATAATCAGAAATTAATCATTTAGTCTGCCAACGAAACCACGTGAACAAGACATTCCCATTCCCATTGAATCCCGGCACGTAGGTCGATTGAACCGACAGGCGACGGTACTCTATCGATGCCAGCGGAAGAACAACAGGCATAGGCACGTAGTTCGCATTCTGGCGCATGGTAAGGCCCACGGTATAGCCTGCACCTATACGGAAATCGCCCGAGGGACGCCATATTTTTTCGAATGCGTATCCAGCCAAAGGTTCTACGGCACTGTGTGAATCAAGAAAGGCCATGGCGTACAAGCTATGCCAGTCTCCATCTTTGTCATATCGGTATTTGCCGACCCCGAGCCCTAAAGGGAATTCGTTATATGAGTCAATTTGCTTATCGCTGTAATAATGCCGGTTATGCCATGTGGATACCGGAACGTAGAGCTCGTAATCTTCAGATTGCCAGGTTTGCGCCACGGAGTCTTTTGCACGTGACCATACACTTTCAGTGGTTGCATCCCCCGCGAATGCGGTGACTGAGAACAAGGTGATGATTATGGCGAGCCATTGTCGACGGAAGCTCATTCGGTAACCCCTATAAAAAACATTTACTTGGGTATTTTACAGACCTCGCTGGTAAAAGTGCCAATTTCTATTGGGTGGACGGATATCGGGGTACAAAACATGACTAAACGATGCAGATCGCTCGCCTCGTCACGAAAATCGGGGGTTCGTTTAATCCAGTGGCTCAAAATCGTAGAAAGCTTTTTAATCGACGAGCAACCTGGCCGATTTTGGAGCCTTCCAGCTGATAATGCTTGCGCAGCGGTTTACGTACTTCCCAGCTGCAGGCCATGCCTGCAGGAAAGGTGACCAAATCGCCCTTACCGAAAGTGACGGGCTCACCGCCATCAGGTATAATCACGCACTCCCCTTCGAGTATGAGAGCAATTTCTTGCTCGGGAAAAGTCCAAGGGAACACCGAGACTTCCTTCTCCCATGTTGGCCAATTAGAAACCCCCAGCGCTTCCAGACGGACGGCGTCTGGATTATGTTCAATCACGATGTTACTCATATTATTGGTCCTTTTATTGCACATCCAGGCATGCACGGAATGTTAAATATTGTGAATTGGATTCTACAGGAATAAGGCGAATAGTTTGCCTCTCAAAGCCAGGGAGGCATGGTATCAGTTGAGGCTGACTTTGGGTGAGGTTGCCTACCAGATACGGTATCTGCTTAATCCATGACTCAAGAATACGCGCCTGCAATTTACAGCTTGCTGCTTGCCCGTTTTGTGCGATGTGATAGCTTCCTGATTGTTCATTAAGCCAAGCTGCCTGTCTGCCAGCAATTATTGAGCGGAAGTAACAGTGCAATAACTGCAGTTTGGCACGTTATATGCTCGCTAATAAATGGCTGAGCAGAATTCTCATGACAGAAATTAAGAAAGGAAAACTATGATATTAATATTGCTGGGATTGTTGTTTGCGGCCCTTCCGCTCGTACTCACCACAGAATTCCCTCACCTCGTGGTGGTCAGTATTTACGCAGGGCTTGCACACATACTGGCGCTGATCTGGGGCGCGCTGATTATTGCTACCATCGCGCGCCGACACCGAATTACTGAATGGCGTCAATCAAAGAGTTGTCACGTTTACCTACACAAATAAAGTGCTGTGAGTTTCCATGCTACTTTCTGTCATCACTCAATCTTTCTGTTGCACGCGTTATTGCCTCTAACCTAGTAATCTTTGGCTCTTTGCTCATCTCATACCTAATCAAACGCTCCGCTTTTTCTATATCTCCTAAGCAGGCAGTTACTAGGCCATGAAACGAGAACATGGGCGCTATGTTGTCATCAGGTCTTCCAAATAATCGCATTCTAGAAATCTCATTTATGCGTGCTGCTCCCCTTATTTTTACCACTGCCGAGATTGCTAGCCACACTGCAATAAATCCCAAAAACCATTTCCATGGAATTTTGTTTTTAATCATAGAGAAATTTGGTAACTTTGAGGTGTCGATTGGAGGCTGGATAGAATCGGTTTGTCTCCGATCCGATAAAGGCAGCCCCTGTGGAGGCGAGATTGCCACCCATTGCTTTGGGCCAGAGGAGTAGTTAGCCTCTAGCAACACACCCTGTTTTGGTTCGAATATGATCTGAGGTTGGTAAGCGTAGAAAGAGAAAGGAATTGCGCGGGAAGATACAAGACCGTCATCTCGAATATAAGGTTTCATAACGGCAAAATGTAAATGTGGGCCAGATGAATAGCCGGTGTTGCCTGAGTATCCGATGATCTGCCCAGCCTGAACATACATACCTACGCTAATTGGAACTGCAATCGGAGCAAGATGAGCATACTGACTAATTGAACCATCTGGATGTTCGATCTGGACATAATTAGCTTTTGTCATCAACCATTCTTCTTTGCCACCTGAATTGGTATTTCCGAATTCATAATCAACCACAACCCCGTTTCTTGCCGCCACGATCTTCGTGCCTTCAGGCATATTTATGTCTAGAGCGTGCTCAGTTTCAGGAGTGTTGTGACTAGTAATTACGCCACCAAATGCTTGCCCCACAGTGAATTCTTTGCCATCTTCAAATGGCAAACGGAAGGGAGCCCCATCCATTGCTCTCGAAAAATCACCGCGTTGGAAACTTGAGCTTAAAGAACTTTGGCAGGGGACTTCTGAGGAAGATGGTCTTATGTGTGCAAAGGAGACTGTCTCATGTGGCTTTACCACAATGTTTATGGGCGAAGTAGTATCTGAAATGCAGTTGGTTCCGACAATATTGATTGTGACCGAAACCGTTGCAGGCCCCTCATTATAGGCAACGGCCTCAAGCTGTTCGTAACGGCTTTCTAATTTGGCATGGAAGGGATAACTAAAGCCCGCAAATGCTGCCTCTGAGGTTAAAAGCAGACATATATTGATTATCCAGAAATTCAATGGAAGTCTTTTTGTATGTGATTGAGAATTTCTTTAGTATAAAGATTGTTAGAGTTATTTTCTTTCAATAAATAGCTCATTACTCGTGACCCCAAATTATTAAGGTTATTTTTATGTCTATATTAGTCGATGACTTATCACTGAAAATAATGGGAAAGTGGTGCAGCTTGTCACGGTACCGTCACGTTTAGAAGGTCAAAAGGCCCGCGCCTAAGCACAAGCCTTTGATTTTATTGGTGGTCGTGCGTCTATCGAATAAATCGCTGCAAGCCTTTACAGTGGCCGTTCTACGAATTTCAAAAAACAGAGTTACCCCCAAAGTTACCCCCTTTATGCAGCGCCACCTCGTCCGGAATTATCTACCCGCCCATTCCTTTTTTTGTCCATGTTTAGCAATGCGTTTGGGTGAGGATGGGTTCCTGCCACGAAGTCATAGGGTTTTTTACCCGCCCCCTCTCTATTACTTTTTTGGTTACGTTTAGCAAGGCGAATGTTTGAGGATGGGTTCCTGCCTGGTAGCTGTAGACTTTTGATATGGGGGGCAGTATCAAAGCCACTCGATAGGGTCAGCATCCATCCCCAGGCTTTCACAATCGCGCTGTAACGCATTATCAACCGCCAACCCTACCTACCCCCCTAACCCTACCCGCTGATTTGCCTATAGCTGCTTCGTCATGTCGCTGCTGTGTGCTATCAAAAAAAAGCCCACGTCTTAGGTGGGCAATCTTTTACACTTGATTTAATAGTTCTTTCTGTCGCTTCAGCATATCTCGCATATTCTTTACTAACTTACTCATACCGTGCTTGTATGCGTTTTGGCTCGATATAGCCTTACCCTCCGGCGTTATTGCCCCAGTAGATTTAGTCCACGGTTGCCACTGCCTTATCTTTTCTGCTTGCTGCTGTCGCTGCGTTAATGTCCATTGTCGTGCTGCCATGATTCACATCTAATAGTTCGTTTGATTGATTTATAGTTTTTCCTGCGTGCGCGGGTGAGTTACTCGGCAAACTGCCATTATTTACTTGCTGGTTACCGTTGGAGATGTTGGCTTGCTTAGCAAATATCACGGGCGGGTTTTTCATAGTAGCCAATACTTCAATGGTTCTAGCGCATTGCGCTTGCGCTTTGAGTGCTAGACGCATGTAAATTTCTAGCTTGGTCATGGTGTCGGCATTATTGCCACGCCTAGCCAGTGCGTTAAAAATTGTGTCAAGTGTGGTTGCCTGTGCTGTTAGCGTAGCTTCTAAGCCTGTTAAGTTTCCATTGTTGGCTTCGTCTGCTTTACCGCGCATTACTTCAATTGCTGCGCCCAGGTCTATTTCGCCAATGGTTGCTTTAGAAAACTCACTAGCAGTGACTGAGTTTAACGTTACTGCTGAAAGCCCAATTTTCGCTAGATGCTTTTTCCTTTTATCGGCTTTCTCTTTTGCGGTTAGTGTTGCTTTTTTCGTTGCTGGTGCCGTCTTTTTATCTGTCATTATTTTCACTTTCTAATATCTTGATTAAGCCTGGCTTATGCGTCCTGATCAAATCTGCCATCTCGTCATCCATCCAACGAGCTGGCTCGACTGTCAAATTAACGCCATCAGTTTTTAGGCTGTAGCCACCAGCTAACATCAATTGATAGAGTTCCGGTGTGGTGTAATTCCTCTGTGTCATGATCAAAACCACACCACATCATCACCAGCGCTTTCGTATGCACTACCCCCCACCAAAATATGCGTTCTATCCGTAACACCGTCACAAGCCTTATTTGACGCGGCTTCCAGTGTTACGGATATGTTACGTGTGACGGATGACAAATTGCTATCCGTAACATTTGTGACACTGTGACGGCATGTTACGGAAGCAGGTTTTATGTCCGTAACACGGGAAAGCCCGTGGTTACTGGCTTCCAGAGAATTGTTACCTTGTGACGGCAAATTTTGGGGGTCTGTCAGATAACGCGTGAAAGCGTCATCAAATTGTTCCACCTCAAAACCTTTGGCAGTTTCATAGCCTAGTCGAATGGTTTTTGAGCTTATGCCATAAGTTGCTAATCTGTTGGCAAGCTGTCGCGCAGATAATTCCTTGCCACGGTTATACGTTGCCCACGGAGCTTCGGGGTCTTCGCATAACGCCTTGATTAGTTCGGACGTGCCGATTTTAAGCGTGCCTTTAGTCTCAAATATCGTTTGAATATCAGCCAGCAATTCATTACCAGTGGATTGCGTGCTGTGTGATGCGCCAGAGAGCTTTAAGGCGGCTTCGGTTGCTGTCTCTAACCAATGCCCACCTGCGGCACTAGCCACCTGTAATAACGGTTCCCAATTATCCTGATCACGGTCGCCGAGTGCGTCAGGTAAGTGCGGCCGTGCATCTCTCACCGTCACTATGTAGTCATCAGAAAACCGCGCCAGTTTGGAAGCCAAGTTCTCAAACAAATCAGGTTCGGCATGACGCAGGCGAGCGATTGTTTCATCGGACGTCTTCCGCCTTAATTCAATCACTATTGAACGGCTCGTGATGGTTTCCGCCAGCTTGATTGCATTGATGCCTGCAACCGCTTTCATGCCCCAGACACTAAAGCACTTCGGCTCAAAGTCATCACCTTTCGCCACGCTGCGCCAGACTTTGGCGCTGTTGCGCGTATGTCCCGCATTGACCAGACCGCGCAGGTCTTCATTATCTTTCAAGATCGTTTCGATCTCATCAATAAACAAAGTAGGTTGGTAGGCTTCAATCATCCGGAATAACACACTCGGACTAATTCCGCTGGCTTGTGCTGGTCGTGGTGCCAGCTTCCCCAATACGCTTAACAGTTGCGTTTTACCGCACGCTTTTTCCGGAGCATTGATTAAAGCGATAGGGGCGCATTGGATTACATCAACAAACCAGCAGGCACTTACCCATAACGCCGCCGCTTGCGCTTGATGTTTATCTAACACAATAAATCTGTGTATGGTGCTGGTTATGTCATCTAGTAGCTGGGCTGGGTCTATAGGCTCATGCCAAGGCTCAATATCCGCAAACGGTGAATCATCTTGCTGATTGTCTGCCTTCAATTGTTTAACCTGGCTATCCAGCGTTGCCGGACGGCACTTTAACGCCCTGGCTTGCTCGTTTCTAGCTCGGTCATACTCGATCGGATTTAATGAAGCCAGCCATGCTATAACATCATCATCAGTGCGTATTGGCTGTATGGCTGGGCTAGCCACATCATTAGTCGATACCTCAACCTCACCCGCCTCTAAATAATCGCTTGTAGGGGCTTGTATGCGGTCGGCATTCATGGGCAAATCGAATATATCGCCAGATTCCGCCTTGCGTGCATGCGTTAGCTCAAAATCTGCCAGCCAGTCCACACAATCGCCTTTAGCTGGTAAATTCAGCTTCGATATATCCACCAGCTTGACCTTGCATCCGATCGCTTGCAATGTCGTCCTGGCGTCGTCTGCATACTTCAAACCAGCAGCATCATTGTCCGGCCAGATAATTGCATCACGTCCGGCGAGGATCTTCCAGCAGGTAGATTTAACGCTATCCGCGCTGCCGCTGGTCGTTGCCAATAATCCCAGCTTGTTGAGTGCGTCGGCGCATTTTTCACCTTCAACAATAAAAACTGTTTTGTCAGCATCAGTCGCTAACTTATGCAGGTTATATAAAGGCTTGCCGCCTGGGTAAGGCGGTTCTTTCAGCTCATACCTGCCATTGAGCAAAGCCATAGGCCGGATTTCTTTTTTTAGCGTCGGATGCTTTAAGCGCATGCGCCAATGTAACGGCTCGCCCTCGCTATCCGTATATTCATGTAAGGCGTCAGGTTTATAGCCTTGCCCAAGAAACCCAGCCATCAAACGGCGTGCGGCCTTTTGCGGGGTTTCTCTTGATGATTCCACCTGAGCCGGTAGAGGGGTCGCTAAATCATATGGATTAGTCGTCGTCATGATCAACCCCCAATCCATGCGCCAAGCGCTTTGCACGCGGCTATAAATGGCATTGAGTGCAGGTGCATATGGAATGCCAGCACGTCACCACCACGCGCACCGCATACCATGCAGCGATATGCGCCGCGTTCTATGTTGATGCGTAGGCTAGGGTTAGTGTCGGCATGGAATGGGCAGACGGCATCGCGCCATTGCCCACCGCCTTTAAGCTGGATGTCTTGCTTCTCGTAATATTGAATTGCATCGGGCAGGGCTTTGCGTGAAAACTTGCCCAGCGTTTTTGGGGTCGCTTTTGTCATGATTAAGCCCCCGTTTTTGTCGATGGGCGAGAATCAATCCACGCTTGTATATCTGATTCCAGCCAGCCTACAGAGCGTGCGCCTAGCTGTTTAGGGGCCGGAAATTGCCCCGCCTTGATCATCTTGTAAATAGTGGCTTTGGATAGGCCTACACGCGTTTTTATCAGGGTCAATCTTTGAAATGCTGACATTCTTCTTATTCCTCATCAATGATTAAAAATCACCAATAAGGCGGCATTTGAAGGCCACAAAAGTTAGGCTATCCTTGCAAAACGAAAGCGATATGTTTATTATCTGCTTAATTAGGAATTGCCTAAATTGTGTAATTCCTTCCCCCGACAAATGCCACCTTGATACTCGAATGCGGTTATCAAGGTCAGGTAAACAGTGTTCTTCTGTCCGCCATGACTTTAATTTGGCATTGCCCCGCCTAGATTTCTCAGGATCTAGTCGGGGTTTTTCATATCCGCTCTTTCAAGATAATTCTTGATTGGTGTATTACAGAGCGATGACGCATTTTAACCAGATTAATCATTGCTACGCAAAAAAAACCACAAAATAGCGGACTTGCTCCAAGTAGCAAACACCACATCTTGTGTCATTTCTACTCATCTTGCTTCATTTCTACTCATCTTGCTTCATTTCTACTCATCTTGCTTCATTTCTACTCATCTTGCGGTCACGCCTGTTTGAATGGGTACACCTTCGCCCCCGCTTTCAGCTCATCCAGATAATCCGCCCACAATTGCATCATGGGCTTTCGCTGCGCGATAAACTTTGTGCGGTTGTATGCGCCGCCGAGATTGTCAGGTACTTTGTGCGCTAACTGGTGCTCGATGATATGCGGGTCAATGTTCAGGCGTTCGTGAAGTATCGTTCTTGCCATCGCCCGGAAGCCATGCCCGGTTATTTGTGTCTTGGTGTCATAACCCATGCGCTTTAATGCGGCATTGATCGTGCCATCACTCATGGGCTTATTTGGGTCGCGTCCTGCAAACACATATTCACCACGCCCGGTTAACGGCTGTATATCGCGTAAGATTGCGATTGCTTGCCTAGATAACGGCACCAGATGATCTGTCTTGGTCTTAGTCACCAGGTAACGCCACTCCTCCGCGTCTAAATCAATATCAGCCCATTTAGCAGTTCTGAGTTCCCCCGGTCGCACAAATACGAGAGGTGCCATCCTTACCGCGCACATGACAACAAAGCTGCCATTGAAAGCATCAATTGCCCTTAACAGTTCGGCGACGTCTGTCGGCTCTGTCAGGCTTGCAAAGTGCTTGTCTTTAAGCGGCTTAATCGCACGCCTAATATCGCGGGTGGGGTCACTCGTCACATGCCCGTCTATGACGGCTTGCTGGAAGGCCTGCCCGCATAAAGTAATAGCACGCTTGGCAGTTTCCACCGCGCCTCTAGCTTCAATGCGCCGCGCCGCGTCTAATATCTCTTTGGGTCTTAATTCCGCAATAGGTCTGCCACCTATCCACGGAAATATATCGCGCTCGAATAATCGCTGATTCTTTTCGGCTGTCGATGCTGAAAGCTCTCGCGCGTGCTTGGCCAGCCACATACGCGCAATGATTTCAAAACTATTTGCGGCTCGGTCTATCTTTGCCGCTTTGGTTGCCTTGCGGATCTCGCTGGGGTCTTCACCCGCGGCAACGAGCTTGCGTGCCTGATCTCGCTTTGCTCTAGCGTCTGCCAGAGACACATCCGGATAAGTGCCAAAAGAGAGATTTCTCCTTGTCATCAAAATAATATTTGAAGCGCCACCACTTACCCCCGGCCGGGGTAACTATTAAAAATAAACTGCCGCCGTCTGAAAGCTTGAAAGGCTTATCCTTCGGCTTAGCTGTGCGTATTTTGCTATCTGATAATGGCATGGTGGGGTAACTCATTTCGTCAAATCGGAGTTACCCCGTAGAGTTACCCCTGTTTTATGCTTGATTGTATGAGACCACACTACACCACGAAAGACAAAAAGACAATAAGAAACCAGCACTTAGGCTGGTTTAGTTTACTGCTTGAGACTGTATAAAACAGGTAAATGGTGGGTCGTGCGGGGATCGAACCCACGACAAACGGATTAAAAGTCCGCTGCTCTACCAGCTGAGCTAACGACCCAGTAGAAATTTAAACCGGGAAAGTATGTAACCGGAAAGCGCGCAATTATCCAGAAAAGGTGCGTCTACGTCAATGAAGAATTCCTCTATATGACACCCGGAATGACACAACGGCCAACCGCTGACGGCTGGAAGCATGCAAAACTGCGCGATAAAGCGCTATCTCAGCCCGGGAAATCGTCCTTGCATGGCACGCATCATTTTACTCATGCCACCTTTGGAGAACATTTTCATCATCTTTTTCACTTCTTCAAACTGATTCAGCAGGCGATTGACCTCCTGCACCTGAACACCCGACCCTGCTGCAATACGGCGCTTACGCGTGGCCTTGATTAACTCTGGTTTACGACGCTCCAGCGGAGTCATGGAATTAATAATGCCTTCGATGCGGCGAATACTTTTATCTCCCGCTTCACCACTTATCTGGCCGGCCATGCCAGCCATTTGCGCAGGCATCTTGTCCATGAGTGCGCCTACACCGCCCATTTTGCGCATTTGCTGCATCTGCGATTTAAAATCATCCAGATCAAAGCTCTTGCCCGATTTGATCTTGTCGGCAAGCTTCTTCGCTTCATCTACATCAACATTCTTCTGCGCCTGTTCGATCAGCGTAAGCACATCGCCCATGCCCAGCACACGCGATGCCATGCGTTCCGGGTGGAAAGGCTCCAGGCCATCAACCTTTTCGCTAACACCAATAAACTTGATAGGCTGGCCCGTTACATGACGCACCGATAAGGCCGCGCCACCACGCGAATCGCCATCCAGCTTGGTCAGAACCACGCCCGTAAGAGGCAGCGACTCGCCAAAGGCACGGGCGGTATTTACCGCATCCTGCCCTTGCATGGCATCCACTACGAACAGGGTTTCAATCGGGTTGAGCTGCGCGTGCAACTGTTTGATTTCTGCCATCATGGCTTCATCAATGCCCAGGCGGCCCGCAGTATCAAAAATGACGACATCATAAAAATGACGTCGTGCATAGTCTAAAGTCAGCCGCGCAATCTCTTCCGGCTTCTGATGGATGTTGGAATCAAAACAGTCAATGTCCAGACTCTTGGCAAGAGTGCGCAATTGCTCCATAGCGGCAGGACGATAGACGTCAGCACTGGCCAGCAGCACTTTCTTTTTTTGTTCTTTAAGCAACCGTCCGAGTTTGGCTGAGGTCGTGGTTTTACCGGAGCCCTGCAAACCTGCCATCAGAATGATGGCAGGCGCAACCACAGCCAGATTCAAGGCGACGTTTTGCTCCCCCATGAGCTTGGTGAGCTCTTCATGCACGACCTGAATGACGGCCTGCCCTGGTGTCAGGCTTTGCAGGACTTCACGGCCTTGAGCACGTTCTTTCACATGGGCAATAAAGTCTTTGACTACCGGCAATGCCACATCGGCCTCAAGCAAGGCTATGCGTACTTCACGCATGGCGTCAGCGATATTATCCTCGCTCAACCGGGCCTGGCCGCGAAGATTTTTAATGACGTGCTGGAGTCTGCCGCTTAAATTTTCTAACATGATGTATACCAGTTGATCGCTACGTTCATGGGGCGTGGCATTAACCGCTTATAGCCACATGTTATAGTGTTGTATAAACTTCAATTTTAACCCAAGTCACCCCTATAGTAATGATTGAGTTTGCCCCCTATTTCATCACCGCCCTGATTTATATACTAGTGGCCGCTGATTACTGGCGCGGTACAAAAACGTCAGCGTCCGGCAAAAGCTTGCACTGGCACTCTGCCATGATCGCTGCCGGCCTTGTTCTGCATGGCTGGCTGCTTTACGGCTCGCTGTTCAGCGCCGGCCTGAATCTGGGGCTTTCTAATGCTCTGTCAGCGATTTTCTGGCTGACTGTGCTGATTTACTGGCTTACCGACCTTAAGCACCATTTGCATAGCTTGCAAGCCTTTGTGCTGCCACCTGCAGCTTTTTTCGTACTGCTGCAAAAGCTAATGCCGGAATCCCATTTGCTGCCCTATGCCGACCAGCCTATCTTCATGGCGCATCTGGTAATTTCCATGCTGGCCTACAGCCTGTTTACGTTTGCCGCATTGCATGCCTTACTAATGGCGGCGGCCGAACGCAGCCTGCATCAAAAATCGGCACTTATCAGGTTACCCGGCTTTCCACCCTTGATGATCATGGAAACCCTGTTGTTCAGGGTGATTACCATCGGCTTTGTTTTACTGACATGTACCCTGATCAGCGGCATCCTGTTTTCCGAGCAGCTTTTTCAGCAACCGATGAAATTCAACCACAAGAACGTGTTTACCATGCTCTCGTGGCTGATTTTTGGCGGTTTGCTGTTGGGACGTTTTATCTATGGCTGGCGTGGACGTACTGCCATACGCTGGACGCTCAGTGGTTTCGTTTTACTTTTCCTGGCTTACGTCGGCAGCAAGTTCGTGCTGGAAATTTTGCTGCGCCACTAGCGTAAACTAATGACCGGCCAGCCTTGTTCCGTCGCATAGGCCTTTAAAGCAGGATCGGGGTCAACTGCGACCGGATGCTCTACCAGCTTCATCAGGGGCAAATCATTGTGGGAATCACTATAAAACCAGGTTGATTCAAAATCCGCAAGGGTTTGGCCACGTGCCGCCAGCCATTCATTCAGTCGCGTAATTTTTCCTTCCTGAAAACTGGGCGCTCCAGTCACCTTGCCAGTAAATTCACCGTTGATTTCCTCTGGCGTGGTTGCTATCAGGTGCTCTATACCAAAAGCCTTTGCAATCGGTGTCGTCACAAAGCCATTAGTCGCAGTCACTATCATCATGAGATCGCCATTCGCCCTATGCTTTTCCACCAGGTCGCGTGCCTTGCTCGTGATCATGGGATAGATTTTGCGCTCCATATAGCGCTCATGCCAGATATCAAGCTGGGCTCGCGGATATTGGGTCAGCGGCTTGAGCTGGAATTTGAGGAAGGCATTAATATCCAGCGTGCCTTGCTTGTAATCCTCATAAAACTGCAAATTACGTGCGTGGTGCACCTCACGGTCGAGCAAACCTTCTTCCATGAGGAACTGACCCCATTGAAAATCGCTGTCGCCAGCTAAAAGTGTGTTGTCCAGATCAAATAGCGCAAGTTGCAAACTTATTCTCCATGATTGACGAAAGTGCGTGAATTCAACCCTGTCAGGGTTTAGAATTTTTACAGGTGAAAGTCGCCTGCCGCTTCGGGTTGATAACGGATTTGCAGGATCTTGTACTGGCGCATACCACCCGGCATGGGCCATTCCACCAGATCACCGACACGATATCCCAGAATAGCCGTACCCAGTGGCGCCAGTACTGAAATCCGATTTTCCGTAGCATTAGCGTCCAAAGGAAACACCAGGCTGCATGAGAACTCGTGCCCGCTGGTCTGGTCGCGCAGCACCACCTCCGAATTCATTGTCACCACATCGGCTGGCACATCTGCCGACTGTACCTCATGGCTGCGGCCCAGCTCCTCTTCCAGCTTTTCCAGATTGCGCACTTCGCGGAAACCATTCCTGCGCAGTTGCTCAATCATTGCAAACAGCCGACTCATATCAAAACTGGTAATCTGGATTGCACCTTGCAACATGACAATAACTCCTTAAATTTAGTAGTTGATAACCTCAAACCTGCGGATGCGCACGCTCGGATTTCGAATGCAGCTTGTTCAAGGCATTGAGATAAGCCTTGGCCGAAGCAATGACGATATCGGTATCCGCGCCCTGCCCGTTGACGATGCGCCCGCCCTTGGACAGCCGCACTGTCACCTCGCCTTGCGCATCGGTACCGCTAGTGATGTTATTCACGGAGTACAGCTGCAACTCGGCACCGCTCACGGCAATGCTTTCGACCGCCTTGAATGACGCGTCCACCGGGCCACTGCCATCGGCTTCGGCACGCTTCTCGACACCGTTTTCCATCACAGTAATAACGGCATGCGGGGTTTCGCCGGTTTGCGAGCAGACCTGCAAATACACCAACTTGTAGTATTCGGCAGCCTCACTGATGAACTCATCACTCACCAAGGCATGCAAATCCTCATCGAAGATTTCCGATTTCTTGTCGGCCAGAGTCTTGAAGCGGGCGAAAGCGGCATTGAGCGATTCCTCGCTGTCCAACTCGATACCGAGTTCTTTCAGACGAGTGCGGAAAGCATTGCGACCGGAAAGCTTGCCCAAGGTGAGCTTGTTGGCTCCCCAGCCCACATCTTCGGCACGCATGATCTCATAGGTTTCGCGATGCTTGAGTACGCCGTCCTGATGGATGCCGGACTCATGGGCGAAGGCATTGGCGCCCACCACCGCCTTGTTCGGCTGCACCGGATAACCGGTAATGGTCGAGACCAGCTTGGACGTAGGCACAATCTGCGTCGTATCGATGCTGGTTTCCAAATTGAATACATCGCGGCGCGTTTTCACCGCCATTACGATTTCTTCGAGACTGGCATTGCCCGCGCGCTCACCGAGGCCGTTGATCGTACATTCCACCTGACGTGCTCCACCCATGACAGCAGCGAGCGAGTTGGCGACTGCCATGCCGAGGTCGTTATGGCAGTGAGTAGACCACACCACCTTGTCAGAATCAGGCACGCGCGCAATCAACCGCTGCATGCGCTCACCCCAGAGTGCGGGAATGGAATAGCCCACGGTATCTGGTACGTTGATGGTTTTTGCGCCCGCCTGTATCACGGCATCAAACACACGCACGAGAAAATCCATGTCCGAGCGCACGGCATCCTCCGCAGAAAACTCCACATCATCGGTATATTCCAGCGCCCACTTCACCGCCTGCACTGCGCGCTCCACCACTTGATCTGGCGTCATGCGCAACTTGTTTTCCATGTGGATTTTGCTGGTAGCAATAAATGTATGAATACGGCTGGATTTTGCCGGTTTGATGGCCTCGCCGGCACGTCGCACATCGTTTTCACTGGCGCGCGCCAAGGAACAGACCGTGGAGTGCTTGATGACTTCGGCAATTGCCTGAATCGCCTCAAAATCACCTTGGCTCGCTGCCGCAAATCCAGCTTCAATCACATTGACGCCAAGTTTTTCCAGCTGGCGCGCAATGCGGATTTTCTCTTCCTTGGTCATTGCGGCACCCGGACTTTGCTCGCCATCGCGCAATGTGGTGTCAAATATGATTAACTGATTTTTCTTAAATTTTTCTTGCATGACTTATGTCCTCTTCAAAGAAGCCTGGTTAAAAACCGAACTTCTGATCTGGCTGGAATAGCGCCAGCTTCTCGCAAGGCACTTCTGCGTTGCGGTTTGTACAGCTTAATGGTGCGGTGGGGTATTTAGCGCGCGCAGCGCAGCAGCAGCCCGGCCAGGAGTAGGCCGTAATGCGGGAAGGAAAGCGTGATATAGCGATTGAAAAACATAGTGGTCGAATATAATATTTTTTATGCCGCTACGCAAGAGAAGGGCGTCATTCTTTTGGTAAGCGGCGTTGCTTAAATTTATCGAACGTCCACATGACATAGCCTGACACACCATACAATGACGCCACGGCAAACAGGACTTCTGGCGGACTGTAAGAAATCAGCACAAAGGCCAATACAATCAGCAATATCACCACAAAAGGTACACTGCTGCGCAGATTGATGTCTTTGCCGCTGTAGTAGCGCAAATCGCTTACCATGGATATTCCGGCAAACACGGTAATCGCCCAGGCCAGCCATTTCATCTTGATCACGTCAAAGAATACTTCGGCTCCGCTGACGCCATTATCGAACGACACCCACACCAACCCCGCCAAAAGTGCTGCCGCTGCCGGGCTCGGCAAACCTTGGAAATAACGTTTATCGTTATCACCCAGCTTGGTATTAAAGCGCGCCAGGCGTAATGCGGCACAGGCACAATAAATAAAAGCTGCGATCCAGCCCAGCTTGCCCATGGGCTTAAGCGCCCAGACATAGAGCACTAAAGCAGGCGCCACACCAAAGGACACCATGTCCGACAGGCTATCGTATTCCGCACCAAAAGCGCTCTGGGTATTGGTAAGACGTGCCACACGACCATCCAGCCCATCCATCACCATGGCAATCAAGATGGCGACTGCAGCGTGTTCAAAACGCCCATTCATGGCCTGCACAATGGCATAGAATCCCGCGAACAAGGCCGCTGTCGTGAACAGGTTAGGCAGCAGATAGATGCTGCGTTCCCGTAGGCCGGCTTCAATCAGCGGTTTTCTACGACGTAGACGCGGGGTAGGCTCGGCCATGCTGGGTTATTCCTTAAATTGACTGCGGCTAGTATATCAAAGCCGCATGAGTTGACTATGCGCGTATCAGGACATAATCGCCACGCACAATGCTAAAGGCAAATCGCAGCCGCGGTGTATGTTAGTATCGCGGCTTAAGTTTTGGCTAGAATCCTGATTCAAACACCATGCAATTTTCCCTGATAAAACAAGATGGCGCTGCCCGCCGCGGTACCGTGAGCCTGGCACACGGCGAGGTGCAAACGCCCGCCTTTATGCCGGTAGGCACTTATGGCGCGGTTAAAACGCTGGCGCCCACCGAAATCCACGATATCGGCGCACATATTGTACTCGGCAACACCTTCCATTTATGGCTGCGCCCGGGACTGGAGGTGATTGCCGCCCATGGCGGCCTGCATGGCTTTATGGGGTGGGATGGCCCGATACTGACAGACTCCGGCGGCTTTCAAGTATGGAGCCTGGGAGATTTACGCAAGATTACCGAGGAAGGCGTGAAATTTCGCTCGCCCATCAACGGCGATAGCTGCTTCCTCACGCCGGAAGAATCCATGCGTATTCAGAAAATATTGAATTCTGATATCGTCATGATTTTTGACGAATGCACGCCTTATCCGGCCACGCATCAGGAAGCGCGTGAATCCATGCAGTTGAGCCTGCGCTGGGCGGCTCGCAGCAAAGATGCGCATAGCGGTAACCCCAATGCTCTGTTCGGCATTATCCAGGGCGGCATGTATGAAGATTTACGCGACCAGTCCTTAAAGGGACTGGTAGATATTGGCTTCGATGGCTATGCAATTGGCGGCTTGTCCGTGGGCGAACCCAAAGAGGATATGCTGCGAATCCTGGCGCATACCGCACCGCAGTTGCCGCAAGACAAGCCGCGCTATCTGATGGGCGTAGGCACGCCAGAAGACCTGGTCGCAGCAGTATCGCGCGGCGTGGATATGTTCGATTGCGTGATGCCGACGCGCAATGCGCGCAATGGCTGGCTATTCACCCAGCATGGCGACATCAAGATCAAGAATGCCCGCTACAAAACCGACACCAGCCCGCTGGATACTGACTGCACTTGCTACACTTGCCGCAATTTTAGTCGCGCTTATTTGCATCATTTGCATCGCGTGGGTGAAATTCTGGGCTCTCGCCTCAACACCATCCACAACCTGCACTACTATCAGAATTTAATGGCTGGCATGCGCGCCGCGATTGATCAAGGCAGCCTTGCCAGCTTTATCGAAGAATTTGCTGTCAAACGCAATTCGCTCATAAATGGGGAAATCGCGCGTGGCCCAAGCACTCTATGCTAAAATTTTCGGCTTTAACAATACCCCTGATTATTTAGAAAGGTTACTTCAAGATGTTAATTAGCACCGCTTATGCCGCATCCGCATCTCCTTCAGCAACCCCGGACTGGACCAGTTTTCTGCCGCTGATCGTGATTTTCGTATTGTTCTGGTTCATGCTTATTCGTCCACAAATGAAGCAGGCAAAAGAACAACGCAAAATGATGACGGCATTGCAAAAAGGCGACGAAGTCACCGCTGCCGGTGGCATTGTGGGAAAAATATCCAAGGTAGGCGATGCTTTCGTGAGCCTGGAAATAGCCCCGGAAATCATTATTACTGTACAGAAACATGCCGTACAAACGCTGTTGCCAAAAGGCACTATCAAGAGCCTTTAAGCAAAATATTTCAGTACACCCTTTTAACAAACCTCTCAATAAATTTTGCAGCGGGTTGAATCCAGTCCCTGCATCATGAAAGCTGCAATATGAATCGCTATCCATTGTGGAAATACCTGCTGGTGCTGGCTGCCCTTATATTAGGCGTGGTTTATTCCATGCCTAATATTTTTGGCGAATCCCCTGCAGTACAAATCAGCACTGTAAAAAACAGCGTCAAGCTTGATTCAGCATTGTTAGGTCAGGTAGAAGATGTACTGAAGCAGGATAGTCTGCAATTTGAGGCGATTTTCCTCGATGCCAACGGCGTCAAGGTACGCTTTAGTGATCCTGATACGCAAATCAAGGCTAAAGATGCATTACAAGCCAAGTTAGGCAAAGATTATGTGGTTGCACTCAATCTGCTTTCACGCTCCCCAAACTGGTTACGCAGCATAGGTGCATTACCTATGTATTTGGGTCTGGATTTGCGCGGTGGCGTGCATTTCCTGCTACAGGTAGACATGAAAGCCGCGCTGAACCAGGCGGCTGAGCGCTATGTGGGTGATTTCCGCAGCTCGCTACGTAAGGAGCGGGTTTCATATCAGGGCGTGTCGCGCGAAGGACAAACCGTGCAAATTCGTTTTGACCAGGCTGGCGAGTTAGCAAAGGCGGAAAAAATCCTGGCGCAGGAATATCCTGATTTAGCGCTGAAAGAGTCTGACAGCGGCAACGACAAGTTGCTCATTGCCAGCCTGAATCCACAAGCACAAAAGCGCATTCAGGAATTCGCCCTCAAGCAAAACATTCAAACGCTACATAATCGTATTAACGAGCTGGGCGTAGCCGAACCCATCATTCAGCAGCAAGGGCTGGACCGCGTAGTAGTTCAGCTTCCTGGCGTGCAAGACACGGCCAAGGCCAAGGAAATTCTGGGTCGTACCGCCACGCTGGAAATCCGCATGGTGGATGAAGAAAAGAGTGACGCCACTACTCTGGAAAATGCCAGCAAGGGACAAGTGCCTTTTGGCGATGAGTTCTTCATAGAGCGTAACGGTCAGCCAATTCTAGTGAAGAAAAGCGTAGTGCTGACCGGCGATTACATCACCGATGCCGGCCCTGGCTTGGATAACCAAAGCGGTGGTGCGGTCGTGCATGTCAATTTTGATGGCCGCGGTGCACGCATATTCAAACAAATCACACATGACAATGTCGGCAAGCGCATGGCGATTCTGCTGATTGAAAAAGGCCAGGCCGAGGTGATTACCGCCCCGGTAATTCGTGAAGAAATCGGTGGCGGCCGTGTACAAATCTCGGGCATGGCCAATATTCAGGAAGCTACCGATATTGCGCTGCTGCTACGCGCCGGCGCCCTGGCAGCGCCGATGGAGATCATCGAAGAGCGTACCGTAGGCCCAAGCATGGGCGAAGAAAACATCAAGCGTGGCGTGCATTCAACATTGTGGGGGTTTGCTGCAATCGCCACCTTCATGGCCATTTACTACATGGTATTTGGCATGATCTCTGTACTGGCACTTGGCATCAACCTGCTGCTGCTGCTGGCGGTATTGTCCATGCTGCAAGCCACGCTGACATTACCTGGACTTGCCGCTATCGCACTCACCCTGGGTATGGCGATTGATGCCAACGTATTGATTAATGAACGGATACGGGAAGAATTGCGTAATGGTAATACACCACAAGCGTCTATCTATGCAGGTTACGACCGTGCTTTCGACACCATTCTGGATTCCAATGTCACGACCCTGATCGCCGGTCTGGCACTGTTCATGTTTGGCTCTGGTCCAGTCAAAGGCTTTGCCGTAGTTCACGTGCTAGGCATTCTTACCTCGATGTTCAGTGCGGTACTGGTATCGCGTGCCATCGTTAATCTGCTCTATGGCTATCGCCGCAAGGTCATCAAACTGGCTATTGGCTAAGAGCCACTAAGAAGAGTAAAAAATTATGGAAATTTTTAGACTTAAAAAAGACATTCCCTTCATGAGCTATGGCCGTTTAACCACGGCCATCTCGCTAATTACGTTTTTGCTGTCTATATTCTTTTTAGCACATCGCGGACTTAATCTTGGGGTGGACTTCACCGGTGGCACGGTGATGGAAGTGAGCTACCCGCAATCTGCAGATTTAGGCAAGATTCGGTCTGCGGTCGATAGCATTGGCCTGAAAGAAGCCACAGTACAAAATTTTGGCACCAGCAAGGATGTGCTGATCCGCCTTCCGGTCAAGCAGGGGCTCTCTAGCGCTCAGCTCTCTGAACAGGTATTGGCCGCTTTGCATAATGCGGACAACCAGGTAGAAATGCGTCGTGTGGAATTTGTCGGCCCGCAAGTGGGTCAGGAACTCTACGAAAATGGCGCGCTGGCCTTGCTGCTGGTGTCTGTCGGCATTATGGGCTACCTCGCCATGCGCTTTGAATGGCGCTTTGCCGTAGCTGCCATTATTGCCAATATGCACGATGTGATTATTATTCTGGGCTTCTTTGCATTCTTCCAGTGGGAGTTCACCCTGACCGTACTGGCCGCTGTGCTTGCGGTACTGGGCTACTCCGTCAATGAATCCGTTGTGGTATTCGATCGGGTGCGTGAGAATTTCCGCAAAATGCGTAAAGCCAGCGTGCCGGAGGTCATCAATAACGCCATTACCCGCACCATGTCGCGTACGGTTATTACCCATGCCTTGACGCAAACCATGGTGCTTTCCATGCTGTTATTTGGCGGTGAAGTGCTGCATAACTTTGCCTTGGCACTCACTATCGGCATACTGTTCGGTATTTATTCCTCAGTGCTGGTAGCCAGCCCTATTGCCATGTGGCTGGGCGTTTCCCGTGAGCATCTGTCTGGCAGCGCAGAAAAAAAATCCACTGCTGAAGCACTGCCTTGACAAGGCTAACGCTTCCCGCAGAAACTGTCATACCTTTATAAGCAGCCCAATACTCTTTGGACGAAATTCCCTTACCTATGCAGCTTGGCACCCTCGCCATACTGCTCATGGTCTCCGCCTTCTTCTCGATCGCAGAGACCAGCCTGATGTCGCTCAATCGTTATCGGTTGCGGCATCTGGCCCGAGATGGTCATCGCGGTGCGCGACTAGCCAGCCAGCTACTAAGCAAAACTGACAAACTTCTGGGTGTTATCCTGCTTGGCAACAATTTTGCCAACGCCGCTTCCGCCACGCTTGTTACTGTAATCAGCGTCAAGTTGTTTGGTGAAGGCCAGCTTGTGCTGATGTTCGGTACGCTGGCTGTCACGTTTGCAATCCTGGTATTCAGTGAAATATCACCCAAAGTCATCGCCGCCGCATATCCGGAGAAACTCGCCTTTTTCTGCAGCTACTTGCTGTATCCCTTGCTCAAGCTCGCTTATCCGGCAGTCTGGTTTATCAATCTGTTTGTGAGCGGCGTGCTGCGCATACTCGGTATTAAAATCAACTTCGCTGATACGTCACATGCCATCACCATGGAAGAGTTACGCAGCATCGTCTCGGATGCTGGCAGTTATATTCCGAAAAAGAATCGTACTATTCTGCTGAATCTTTTTGATCTGGAAAAAACCACTGTTGACGATGTAATGACTGCCCACCCGCAGATTGAAGCCATTGATTTTGATGCGCCGCTGGAAACCATCCTGCAGCATATTGCCACCAGCCATCACACGCGACTGCCGGTGCGGCAGGGGCCAACTGAAGAAATCATCGGCATCATCCACATACGTAAGGTGATGAATCAGCTACGTAACGGCAAGCTGGACCTGGACATGTTGCGCGAAGTCATCAGCGAACCCTATTTTATCCCTGCAGGCACTCCTCTTTATACACAGGTGCAGCAGTTCCAGGAGAAACAACAACGTATCGCGCTGGTGGTCGATGAGTACGGGGAACTGAAAGGGCTGGTCACACTCGAAGATATATTGGAAGAAATTATCGGCGACTTCACCACGCAATCTCCCCTGCGTATGAGTACCTACCGTCAAGAAGAAGATGGCAGCTGGTTGGTAGACGGCAGCAGCTCCTTACGAGATCTTAATAAAAAACTGGACCTGAAGTTACCGCTAGATGGCCCGCGCACTTTGAATGGATTGGTACTGGAACATTTTGAGGACATTCCCGAACCGGGTACCAGCTTTAAGATCGGATCGCACACGCTGGAAATCGTGCAGACGCAGGACAGAATAGTAAAAAGTATTCGCATTTATCCTTAAAAAAATAAATGGATTATCCACACTCAATTGAGGCTTGAAAAATTCTCGATTCGGCTCAAAATAGGTTACAGATATGGCGAGTACCAAGCATGATGAAAGTACTACCCTGGAACCTGGGGTAGTACGACCCAAACCACCCTCCATGTACAAAGTCATTTTACTGAATGATGACTACACGCCGATGGAGTTTGTGGTGGAGGTAATACAACGGTTTTTTAGCAAGACGCGTGAACAGGCAACACATATCATGCTGAAGGTGCATACTGAAGGTGCAGGTGTATGCGGGGTTTATCCGCATGAGATAGCTGAAACCAAAGTGAACCAAGTGTTGGGCTTTGCCCGTGAATATCAACATCCGCTGCAGTGCACGATGGAAGAAAGCTGAGGAATCTCAAATGATTGCGCAAGAACTTGAAGTCTCCCTACATATGGCCTTTATGGACGCCCGTCAGAAGCGGCATGAATTGATTACGGTTGAGCACTTGCTGCTGGCCATGATCGATAATCCCACGGCGGCTGAGGTCCTGCGTTCCTGCGGGGCCAATCTCGATACCCTGCGCAGCGAGCTAATCAATTACATTGAAGAACATACGCCCACCGTGGATGGCAATGAAGAGGTAGATACTCAACCCACCCTTGGCTTCCAGCGCGTAATCCAGCGCGCCATCCTGCATGTGCAATCGTCCGGTAAAAAAGAAGTCACTGGCGCTAATGTACTCGTCGCCATTTACGGCGAAAAAGATTCCCACGCTGTATTTTTCTTGCATCAGCAAGGCATAACACGGCTGGATGTGGTCAACTTCATTTCGCATGGTGTTGCCAAAATCACCGATGGCACCGCCAAACGCACGGAAACCGAGCAAGAGACTGAAACCGAAGCCACGCCTGCCGGCGCACTCGAAAACTTCACCCAGAACCTCAACCTGCAAGTGATTGCGGGCAAGATCGACCCATTGATTGGGCGCGAGCTGGAACTTGAACGGGTGATCCAGACTCTTTGCCGTCGCCGCAAGAACAATCCACTGCTGGTTGGCGAAGCTGGGGTCGGCAAAACGGCAATTGCCGAAGGATTGGCCCGACGTATTGTTGAAGGCAAGGTACCAGACGTACTAGCCAATGCGGTCATCTATTCACTGGATATGGGCGCCTTACTGGCGGGCACCAAGTATCGCGGTGATTTCGAGCAACGCCTGAAAGCCGTCATGAAAAAGCTCTCCGAGCAGTCGGATGCCGTGCTCTTCATAGATGAGATTCATACGCTGATCGGCGCTGGTGCTGCCAGTGGCGGCACCTTGGACGCCTCCAACCTGCTCAAGCCCGCTCTGTCGAATGGCACTTTGAAATGCATAGGTGCCACCACCTATCTAGAATACCGCGGTATTTTCGAGAAAGACCATGCGCTCTCACGCCGCTTCCAGAAAGTAGATGTAGAGGAACCGAGCGTGGCGGAGACCGTGGAAATCCTCAAGGGCTTGAAATCACGCTTTGAAAAACACCACAGCGTGAAATATACCACTGGCGCCCTGAACACTGCCGCTGAATTATCGGCGAGGTATATCAATGACCGTCACTTGCCGGACAAGGCAATTGATGTGATTGACGAGGCTGGCGCCGCACAGCGCATCTTGCCGAAGTCGCGGCAGAAGAAGGTTATCGGCAATAAGGAGATTGAGGACATTATCGCCAAGATCGCACGTATTCCGCCCAAGAATATTTCTTCCGATGACCGAAATGCGCTGAAAACGCTGGATCGCGATCTCAAAGCTGTTGTTTTTGGTCAGGATAAAGCCATTGACGCTTTAGCTTCAGCCATCAAGATGGCCAGGTCCGGCCTCGGCAGCTTACAGAAACCGATCGGTGCCTTCCTGTTTTCAGGCCCTACCGGTGTCGGCAAGACCGAAGTCGCACGCCAGCTGGCTTACACACTGGGCATCGAACTGGTGCGCTTCGACATGTCGGAATACATGGAACGTCACGCCGTATCACGCTTGATTGGCGCGCCTCCTGGCTATGTCGGCTTTGAGCAGGGCGGCCTCATGACCGAGGCTATCACCAAGCATCCATACTGCGTGCTGCTGCTGGATGAGATAGAAAAAGCCCATCCCGATATTTTCAATATTCTGTTGCAAGTGATGGATCACGGCACCCTGACCGATAATAACGGGCGCAAGGCAGATTTCCGCAACGTCACTATCATCATGACCACCAATGCGGGTGCTGAGTCTATTTCCAAGACCGGGATTGGCTTCACACCGGGCAGCACGGTCGGTGACGAACTGGCCGAGATCAAACGCCTGTTCAGTCCTGAATTCCGCAACCGCCTGGATGCCACGGTCTCATTCTCCGCACTATCGACAGAAGTCATCATGCGCGTGGTCGACAAATTCCTCATGCAACTGGAAGATCAACTGCACGAGAAAAAGGTGGAAGCCAACTTTAGCGATGCGCTCAAAGCCTCTCTGGCTAAGCGCGGCTTCGACCCGCTAATGGGTGCACGCCCTATGGCACGGTTGATACAGGACACCATTCGCCGTGCATTGGCGGATGAATTGTTGTTTGGCCGCCTGGCCAATGGCGGTCGCGTGCTGGTGGATATAGATGACAAAGATGAGATCAAACTCATATTTGAACCCACGGCTATAGCTCGTCGTGAACCTTCCCTGGAGGCTGGCTTAGCCGAGTAACTCTCTGTTATTTGTTATTCAAGCTAACCCTTCCAAAAGCGGCCATATACTGGCCGCTTTTTTATTGCTTCTCAGGAGCCTGGGTTGCGTGCTCTAAGGAGTTGGATGTTTTCCCATAATGCTAATAAAGAGCCTTGATTCCAATAACTGCTTAAGCCAGTTTTCCAGTGCGGGATAAGGTGCCTGCCTGAACCAGACTTCATCCACTGATGTAAATTGCCGGATGAAGGGGAAAATTGCAATGTCGGCAAGCGAGCATTGCTCACGGCAAAGATAACGTGTCTTGCTTAATCGTAATTCCAGCGCCTGCAAGAACATCTCCCCCTCCGCCCTGTAAAATTCAGCGGGGTGCACGGGAAAGCGCGTCGCGTACTTGTAGTGATCCAGCGCCTGTTTGAAAGCCCCATCATTCTCGGCAATTAAAACCTCGGCCTCTTGCCCTAGTATGGGCGCGCCCAGCATCAGCCAATCTTCCGGGTCATGTTGCGCCAGCACCCAGCGCATAATATTCAGGCTTTCATCAATCACCACGCCATTGGGTAAAGCCAGTACAGGCACTGTGCCTTTAGGTGAAATTTGCAACATGGCCTGGGGCTTGTTCTTGAGAGATACCTCATGCACGTCAACTTGAATGCCGCTGTAGCGCAAGGCCATACGCGCGCGCATGGCATAAGGGCAACGGCGGAAAGAATAAAGGATGGGCAGTTCCAACGCTTGCTCCTCCAGCTCTATTCTCAACCCAGGCTTAGACAAATATCGTTGACGAGCGCTGGCCCGCGATAGATCAAACCACTGTAGACCTGCACCAGGCTGGCGCCCGCCTCGATTTTGGCCATGGCGTTATGGCCGTCAAGAATACCGCCAACGCCAATAATCGGTATACGCTGCTGCAAACGCGCAGCCAGCTGACGGATAACCAGCGTGGACTTCTCCCGTACTGGTGCACCAGACAGGCCACCCGCCTCATTCGCATTAGGCAAGCCGGCAACAGCTTCACGCGACAATGTCGTGTTGGTCGCGATGACACTATCAATACTATGCTCTAGCAGCAAATCGGCGATTTCATTCACTTGCTCGACTTCCAGATCAGGCGCAATTTTCAAAGCAATCGGCACATAACGCCCATGCCTGTCAGCCAGCACAGCCTGCTCTGCTTTCAGGGTAGCCAGCAGGCCACCCAAGGCGTCCTTCTCCTGCAACTGGCGCAGATTCTTGGTGTTGGGTGATGAGATATTTACCGTAACATAGCTGGCGTACGCGTAAACCTTGCGCAGGCAAACCAGGTAATCATCCGCTGCGCGCTCGTTGGGCGTATCGAAATTCTTGCCGATGTTGATACCGAGTATGCCGCGGTATTTGACGCGTTTGACGTTCTCGATGAGATTGTCCACGCCCAGGTTGTTAAAGCCGAAGCGATTGATGATGCCTTGCGCTTGTATGACACGAAATAGCCGTGGCTTGGGGTTGCCAGGCTGTGGCCGCGGCGTGACAGTGCCCACCTCGATAAAGCCGAAGCCCAGAGCTGCCAGACCATCGATATAAGCGCCATTTTTATCAAGTCCAGCTGCCAGCCCTACGGGGTTGGGAAAGCTCAGGCCCATTACCTGGCGCGACTGGCAGCGAGGCGGCTTGACGAATATAGCCAGCGCGCCAGACTGCTCGGCCAGTTTGAGGCTGTTCAAAGTAATATCATGGGCACGCTCGGCATCGAGCTGGAACAACAGGGGTTTAGCGAGTGAGTAAAGATTCATGACCGGATTTTACTGGAAAACCTCTTTACCCGCCGATACACCCAGACAAAACCACACGCCGTCATTCCGGCGATTCAATACATGTTTTTAAGTTCTTCGTTGAACCATTACCGTCACACAAGCCACATAGCCGCGTGGACCGGCTGGAATTGCATTAATGAAATCTGGCAAAGAGTCCGACCCGCCATCAGCTATCCAGCATGTAGCGAGCCAAGCCCGGAACGGAGATTTAGACGGCGGGAGGTCTTAAGAAGAGGGGAATTGCGGGTTGGCGATAGAATTCGCCAAGTGAAGTCAACACCACAAGCAGCGGGGTTGCCCTTGCAGGAGGGCATCGGGTTATCAATGCCGGGTCGTTAAGGTCATGTTGAGCGTCCTCAACATGAGGCACGTCAACCATAGTCGGCAAATCGAAATCCATGGCATAGCCCTGGCTTGCCTGCTGGGAAAGCAGGCAAAAACAGAGCACGCGGCTCAGCAGGACCATGAAGGATTTAGTAGCAGTCATGTATCAAGTGTGACCAGAAAGTTATGCGCGACGCCAGATAGTCCCTTGCGGGCCATCTTCCAGCACAATGCCATTGTCCAGTAGCTCCTTGCGTATACGATCGGCTTCGGCAAAATTTCTGGCTTTTTTGGCATAAGTGCGCTCTTCAATAAGCTCATCAATTGACTTTGCCATCCCCGGAATCGTTAAAATATTTGCCTGTAAACCAGCGGCTTCAGCATTACCAACTTCAAGAGTTATTTTTTGAGGATTGCCCTGTAAATAAAGTTTGGCATCCCGTTCAAGCAGCCCGAGAAGTGAGCCCAATTTTTTCAGAAGGCCAGCTAGCTCAGTTGATTTTGATATGTTTATATCCTTTGCCAGATCAAACAGCACTGCAATAGCTTCCGGCGTATTGAAGTCATCATCCATGGCGGCTTTGAAGCGCGCAGCAGTGGGCTGCTGCCAGTCAACAGCACTCCCCGGATGCGTTACCGGCAACCCGCGCAACGCCGTATAGAGCCTGGATAAGGCTTGCTTCGCATCGTTCAGATGATGATCAGAATAATTCAGCGGACTGCGGTAATGGGCACGCAGGATAAAGAAGCGCACGACTTCCGCATCGTACTTTTTCAGCACTTCCCGGATGGTGAAAAAATTACCCAGGGATTTGGACATTTTTTCATCGTCAATGCGTACAAAACCGTTGTGTATCCAGTAGTTGACGAACTTACAGTCATGCGCGGCTTCAGACTGGGCAATTTCATTTTCATGATGCGGAAACTGCAAATCCTGGCCGCCGCCGTGAATATCAAAATGCTCACCCAGATGGCATTCGCCCATCACCGAGCATTCAATATGCCAGCCGGGACGGCCCTTGCCCCATGGCGAATCCCAGCTGGGCTCGTCAGGTTTAGCCGCTTTCCACAGCACAAAATCCATAGGGTCGCGCTTGTGCGTATCAACTTCCACACGTTCGCCGGCGCGTAAATCCTCCAAGGATTTACCTGAAAGCTTGCCGTAATTGGCAAAGCTGTTTACCGCATAAAATACGTCACCATTATCTGCGGGATAGGCATGGCCTTTATCGATCAGGGTGCTGATCATATACACCATATCTTCAATATGGGCGGTTGCACGCGGCTCGATATCCGGCCGCAGCACGCCCAAACGAGCCGAATCCTCATCCATGGCAGTGATGTAGCGCGCCGTGAGCGCAGCTATCGACTCATTGTTCTCATGGGCACGCTTAATAATTTTGTCGTCTATGTCGGTAATGTTGCGCACGTAAGTCACATCAAAGCCGGAGGCACGCAACCAGCGATTCACCATATCAAACACGACCATCACGCGGGCGTGGCCCAAATGACAGAAATCATAAACCGTCATGCCACAGACATACATGCTGACCTTGCCAGCCACGATGGGGATGAATTCCTGCTTTTCACGGGCGAGGGAATTATAAATTTTTAGCATATTGGGGTTCAGAATGTTCAGCCTGAATGTCAGCTCGTTGCCGCAGGTACTTTACCGTGACGCCTTATACATTTAGAAAACAGCGTCATAAAAAACCATGCTGCCAAATAAATACCGTGAAAACACAATGAGCTATTGGAGGTTGAACGGGCTTATTGATAGAATTGGGGCCTAAGTCACTCGCAAAAATTATATCACAATGCCCGGATATCGCGCTTTACCCGCCGCTCTGCTACTCCTCGTCTCGCTCTACATGTCAGACAGCGTGCAGGCCGATGACCTCAAGGATATCGCTCAGCAAGCCAGCCAAGGCCAACAGGCTGCCGCGCTGAACCGCATCAATGCATACCTCAACACCAACCCAACAGATGTGCAAGCCATGTTCATCCGGGGGGTGATACTGGCGGAGCAGAACCGTCGCGATGAAGCGATCAAGGTATTCAGCGATATCACCGCAAAATATCCCAACTTGCCGGAGCCATACAACAATCTGGCGGTACTGTATGCGGATCAGGGTCAATACGACAAAGCTCGCAAGGCACTGGAAACCGCAATCAAGACGCATCCCAGCTATGCCACTGCACACGAGAATCTGGGTGACATTTACGCCAGAATGGCATCCGAAGCTTATGGCAAGGCATTGCAACTGGATAATGGCAATACTCGCGCACAGGGTAAATTGTCGCTAATCAAGGACTTGTTTTCTTCTACCGGCAAGCCGATTCAGCTTGCCAGCAAGCCTTCCGAAGCCAGCAAATCGCCAGACATCAGCAAACCCAAACCGTCAGCGATGCCTCCGGCATTACCTGTCCGACCTGCAGAACCAATTAAATCTGTGGAGCCGACCAAACCATCAGAAGCAAAAGCTGCGGAACCCAGCCAACCTGCCAAGCCCAAGGCCAGTGAGCCTGTCAAATTGGCGGAAGCACACAAGCTGGTGGATTCCAAAGCGGATAAAGCAGATTTGGGTAAACCCGCTAATGCGAACAGCGATGATAAGGATATAGCAGCGAGCGTAAACGCCTGGGCTGAAGCTTGGTCATCGAAGAATGTGGGCAAGTACCTTGCCAGCTATGCGGACAACTTCCAGACGCCAGGAGGTGAAAGTCGCAAGCAGTGGGAAGAAGGCCGGCGGCAGCGCATTACCGCGCCGGCAAGCATCAATGTGGAAATTACCCGTTTGCACATCAAAATGGAAGATAGCAATCATGCCCGGGCCACCTTCAGACAAAGCTACCGCGCCGGTAGCGTAGCCAAGCGCACAGCAAAAATCCTGAGTCTGAAAAAGACCGGCGGAAAATGGCTTATCGAACAGGAGCTTACCGACCGCTGAGCGCCGGGGTAAAATAATAGCTCATGCAAATACTCCACGCTTTACTCAGTACTACGCTGCTAGCCAGTGCGCTGCTGCCATGGAATGCAACGGCCATTGATCGTGCAGACTACATCGGCCCACCCGGCAGCAGTAAATTCAGTGCCAATTATACAGAAGGCCTGCTGGTCAAGAGCCTGCTCGAGGTTACCCGGGGTCAGTCACAGCAGGCATTGGACACCATAGGCCAGCTATTAAAAACTGCACCCAATTTCAAATTGGCCTATCTGGTGCGCGGTGATTTACTCATGGTACGTGCTCAGCAACTCCAGACTTTTGGTAACGCCTCGTCAAGTTCGCAAGAAGAAAACTCGCAGACGCAGATTGCAGATTTCCGCGATGAAGCACGCATGCGCATTGGACACTATCTTTCACAGCAAACACCCAACAGCTTGCCAGAACCGCTGTGGAAACTCGATTCCAGCCTGCAGCACGTGATTGTGGTGGATACGGATAAATCCCGTCTTTATGTTTATCGCAATGAAGGCGACAAGCCACGCTATGTCGCCGATTACTATGTAACTCTAGGCAAGAATGGCAGCGAGAAGCAGTCTGAAGGAGACAAGCGCACACCGCTAGGCGTCTATTTCGCCAGCACCAAATTATCGAAAAAGCTGCCGGATCTTTATGGCGATGCCGCCTATCCACTGAGCTATCCTAACGAATGGGATAGGCACCAAGGCAAAAAGGGCCACGGCATCTGGCTGCATGGCACGCCAAGCGGCACCTATAACCGACCACCACGTGCGAGTGACGGTTGCGTGGTAATGACTAATCCAGATCTGAAATCGTTGGCACCCATCCTGCAAAATGGTAAAACGCCCGTGATTATCGTCAATAATCTACAGTGGCTGGCGGCCAATCAATCTCCCATGCAAAAGGCAGAACTGGCTAAGGCGCTGGAAGCTTGGCGCAAGGACTGGGAAGCCCAGGACACGGAGAGTTACCTGGCGCACTATTCGCAGCAGTTCTTTAGCCAGGGCACCGATTTTGATCGCTGGTCAAAGGAAAAACGCCGCATTCAAGCCAATAAATCCAAGGTTGAGATCAAACTATCCAACGTCAGCATGTTCCGTTATCCTGACAATCAGTTACAGATGGCCGTCGTGAGTTTTGAGCAGGATTACAAAAGTGATAATCTAGATAGCCGCATACGCAAACGCCAGTACTGGGCACTTGAAAACCAGCACTGGAAAATAATGTACGAAGGCCCAGCATAACCTCTGCGGTCTTCATGAAGGAGAAAATTCATGCAATTCAAAAGATTTATAATGGTTCTCGGGCTATTGTGCTGCGCATCTGCTTATGCAGCAGAGCCATCTCCAGCCCATCCCCAGGTGGAAATCCAGACCAACCATGGCAGCTTTGTGGTGGAACTGTATCCAGAAAGAGCACCCAAAACGGTGACCAACTTTCTGGAATATGTGACGAATAATTTCTATCCGGGCACGATATTTCACCGCACGATAAACCACTTCATGATTCAAGGCGGTGGGCTTACTGCGGAATTGAAAGAGAAAACCAGCATGGCTCCAACCAGCAAAACTGCGTTGGCGGCAACCCAGAAAGAAAACCTGGTCTTGCCCCCTATTCCCAACGAATCGAATAACGGGCTTAAAAATGAGCGTGGCACCCTGGCTATGGCACGGACGTTTGAGTCCGATTCAGCTACTTCCCAGTTTTTTATCAATCTCGAGGACAATAAGTTCCTTAATTATTACAAACCTGACCCGCACTACATAGGCTATTGCGTGTTTGGCAGGGTTATTCGCGGCATGGACGTAGTCGAGAATATAAGCCAACTGCCTAAAAAATCTGTGGGGCAGTTTACAAACGTGCCTCAGCAAGCCGTCATTATTGAGAAAGTAGCGCTTCTGGAAAAGCCTATTGAGACGAGCATAGAGTCAGACTCACCAAATAAAAGTAAATCTTCAAAACCTGCAAGTAAAGGAAAAAAACGTGGTTAAACTGCACACTAATTTTGGCGAGATCACCATCGAACTGGATGCCGAGAAAGCGCCAATTACCGTCACAAATTTTTTGCAATATGTTGAGAATAGTTTTTATAACAACACCATTTTTCATCGTGTGATTGATGGTTTCATGATTCAAGGCGGTGGCTTTGAGCTTGATATGTCGCAAAAGCCAACCAATGCCACCATTAAAAATGAAGCTGACAATGGCCTCAAGAACAAGATATACACTATCGCCATGGCACGTACACCAAACCCGGATTCAGCCAGTAGCCAATTCTTTATCAACATTGCCGATAATGATTTCCTCAACTTCACCTCGCCCACTGCGCAAGGTTGGGGCTATTGCGTATTTGGCAAAGTAACGGCTGGCACTGAAGTCGTGGACAAGATCAGGCAAGTCAAAACAGGCAGCCGCAATGGTCATCAAGACGTACCTGTGGATAATGTAGTGATCGAACGCGCAGAGCTTGTTTAGCCTCATCCACTGAACGTCAAAGCAACAATGTCATCTATCGGAAATGAACCCCGTCACAGCCTGTTCATTTCCGATTTGCATTTATGCAGCTCGCGCCCTGCAATTACCGAACAATTTATCGCTTTTTTACAATTGGCCGCACCAAAAGCCGAGGCCCTCTATGTTCTGGGGGATTTGTTTGAGTATTGGGCTGGGGATGACAATCTGCATGACGAGCATCACCAAGACATAATTGCTGCGCTGAACAGGCTGGCCTCAACCGGCACCAGCATATTCTTCATACACGGCAACCGCGACTTTCTGCTAGCGCAAGAGTTCGCCCAAGCCGCTGAGATTACGCTATTAAATGACCCCACTCTGCTAACGCTTTATGGAAAACGCGTGTTACTAAGCCATGGCGATACATTATGTACCGATGATGTGGCCTATCAGGCATTTCGTCGGCAAGTGCGCGAACCAGCCTGGCAAAAATCTTTTCTGCAGCAGCCGTTGGCAGTACGCAAAACCCAGATAGAAGCGCTACGGTTGCGCAGTGAGCAGGAAAAATTCCGTAAGACCGAAAGCATCATGGATGTTAACGCTGACGCCGTAGCTGCAATGCTGCGGGACTACGACTATCCTGACATATTGATTCATGGGCATACGCACAGACCAGCCAGGCATATGCTGGAACTGGATGGACATCGTTGTGAAAGATGGGTGCTCGGAGACTGGTATGAACAAGGCAGCTGCCTGCGCTACGATGCTTGCGGTTGCAGCAGTCATTCTCTTTAGCGACCTGCAGCGAGCGGCGACAGCCTTACATGAAAAAAGTCATTGTCTGCGTTAATTATCGAGCCAACCCCAATCAGCCTTCATGTGCCGCGAGAGGAAGTGAAGAGATTGCCCAATGCATAGAAGCCGAAGTGACCAAACGCAATCTGGCTGTATGCGTAGTACGCTTTAATTGCCTCGGGCAATGCGCACATGGGCCTAATGTTCGACTGGCGCCGGACGGTCAATTTTTCAATGGGCTTACCAAACGGGACATACCTGCCCTGATGGTAGCAATCGAACAATTCTCTCACTACTAACGAGTAGTCTGCTTTACTTGGAGTATTACACTCAGACAATGGGCTATTTGGTGCTGATGACTACCGCATTTATTGACTTAAAATGCCAACAACATTAGCCAAATTGAACCCTTTGTATCTACCAGCAGGGCTTTTATAGCTTACCCACACCTTTCTTGCGCTAGTGGGATAGGCATGTCGACGTTATACCCGGGAATCAAGGATTCATCTACATGGTCAACCTGTTCCGGCTCCAGAAACAGCTCTGCATAGCGTAAATAGATTTTTTCCCGTATGAAAATATCGAACAAATCCGGATCGATATGGTTATCCAGCTTCATTTTTCCGAGGATATGCAAGGACTCGGAAAGCGTCTTGGCTTTTTTATAGGGGCGATCACGCGCAGTTAATGCCTCGAAAATATCGGCAATGCCCATGACACGTGCCGGCACCGACATTTGCTGGCGGGTTAAACCGCGGGGATAACCTTTACCATCCATGCGCTCATGATGACCTCCAGCGTATTCCGGCACGCGCTTCAGATCTTTGGGGTAAGGCAAGGATTCAAGCATGTTGATGGTCACGACAATATGATTGTTGATGATACGACGCTCTTCTGCTGTGAGCGTGCCGCGCTCAATATTCAGGTTGTAGACTTCATTTTCGCTGAGGAAACTGCTTGTTTTTCCCTCCACATCGAGGAGGGAGTATGCCGCAATATCGCGTACGCGCTGTTGATGCTCAGGGGTCATGAATTCACCGCCAATATTGGCGGAGCGCAAAAAGTCTCGGTCATCATCAAGCTGTCGCTTGACGGCATTGAGCTGAATTTCCAGTTTGGCAACATCTGGAATCTGCCCAGTCTTTGCAATCTCAAGCTGCTTGCGCAACATTTCACATTCAGTCTGCTGCTTGAGCAATTCGAAACGTTGATCCACCAGTAGAATCCGATCGAAGATGGTGGCTAGTTTGGTGGGCTTATCCATCACATATTCTGGTGTGGTCACCTTGCCGCAATCATGTAGCCAGGCTGCTATACGCAGCTCATAGACTTCTTTTTCGCTCATGGAGAAATCTTTGAGCGGGCCGACCTGTGTCCGACTGGCCGCATCTGCCAGCATCATGGTGAGTTCAGGTACACGCTGGCAATGACCGCCGGTATATGGCGACTTCTCATCAATTGCATCGGCAATCAATTCGATAAACGCTTCGAACAGACTTTTCAAACCTTCGATCAGATTATGATTAGTCAGTGCCACGGCCGCCTGCGACGCCAATGATTCAACCAGTCGCTGATTAGCTGGGGAGAAAGCCACTATTTCATGAGTTTCCGGATCGATTGCATTAATCAGTTGCAGTACCCCGATGATTTCATTTTCGTGGTTTTTCATCGGAATCGTCAGAAACGATTTGGAACGATAATTGGTGCTCTGATCAAATTTGCGTGTACCAGAAAAATCAAAACCATCGGCCTTATAGGCGTCTTCAATATTCACTGTGCGCTCATTCAGCACGGCGTAAGCCGCCACCATGTTCAGGTTGGGATTACCGTCTTTGAGATAGAGAGGTAAAGGCGCGAAGGGGATGTCTTTGCCTGTAGTGCCACCCATGGCGATACCCAAAGTCTGGGTGCGCATGATTTCAAATTTGAGGTGTTGGTCTTCAGTAATGGTGTAAAGCGTTCCGCCATCGGCATTGGTAATCTCTTTCGCGCCGAGCAGTATTATCTCTAGCAACTGATTATTGTCACGCTCGGCTGAGAGTGCAACACCAATGGCATTGAGACGCTCAAGACGTTTGAGTAATGCTTGCTGTTCAGACATGTCGCAGGAATGCCCTAATTACAAAAGATAAGTTCGAAAGATTAAGATTTTAGCCGGGGCCAAATTCCATCAAGCCCTGGTCAAGCGTACATCAGGCATTAGCCAGATAAAATTCCATTTTTATACCAGCCAGTTCGATTACATCGTGTTCATTAAGTACATGTGGCCGGGCACCCGTTGATTTGCCATTGACTACAGGGTGGGTCGGTCCTTCAATGTGGGTGATGAAATAGCCTTGCGGGCGCTTGGTAATCACCGCCACCTGAACACCAGGCTTACCCAGCGTAGAAAGTGCCTTATTCAACACCAATTCTTGCCCCATGCTGGGGCCATTCAATACTTGTATTCGACCAACAAGCGCATCCTCTGCCCGGGTGGCAGGGGTTAACGGTACCTGCAGGGGTGAGGGCGCAGATGGGTGTAGATTAGTGCCTCGCATTTTTTGGGCTTCTTCTACCGGAGCGACGGGTTTTATTGCCGATGGGCGGATAACCTGCGTTTTCTCAAAATCTTTCTGACTAGCTGCTGTAACTGCCGCACTCAGCGCTGCCTCGTTAATGTACCTGAGCTGATACTTGCCAAGCTGGATCGCATCACCGTGCTGCAATGCATGCTTTTTAATCTGCTTACCATTAACTCGCGTGCCATTAGTGCTGCCAATATCCTCCAGAAATGAATTATTACCGATAGTCACGATAGCAGCGTGTTCTCCACTGACGGCGAGATTATCGATATGAATATCATTAGCCGAGCGCCGACCTACGGTGATGCGCTCTTTATCAAGCGGATATTCGCCGAGCAAGACACCGTCCAATGATAAAATCAGCTTCGCCATGTTTTACCTGCTATTTCAACCAATTAAGAAAGTTATCGCGCCAGCTGCGCTCAACTGTAAAGGGCTGGTCTGTTCTGGCGAGTATGACAGAAATGTTGTCCTTGCCGCCGTTATCGTTTGCCATTTGAATCAGTTGATTAGCCGCCAGTTCAAGATTAGCACTTAATGTACTAAGGGTTAAGTGTATGTCTTCATCTTCCACCAGATCACTCAACCCATCAGAACACAGCAGATAAATGTCGCCAACCTGAACATCATACTCATGCAGCTCCAGCTCCACCGTCGGGGCTGTGCCCAAAGCACGCGTTACCAAATTTTTATTGTTGGAAAACTTGGCTTGCTCAGGCGTAATCAGGCCACATTTGATTTGCTCCTGCAGCACGGAGTGATCCTCGGTAATCTGGCTGAATTCATCGTCGCGCAGCCGGTACATGCGTGAATCCCCTATATGCCCGACCAGTATCTTATTGTTGGTAAATAAGCCCACTACCAGAGTGGTGCCCATGCCGGCACATTGCGGCTGAGACTGAGAGACGGTGTAAATAGATTCATTAGCCTGCGCTACCGCGTCATAAACGAGCTGGCTTTCTGCCTGCATACCGAAAACATGGTCAAACAGCCCTGGCTGCAGCCCTGGCATGGTTTCTTTTAGCTCCGCCACAATGGTCAGTACTGCAATCTCACTGGCGACCTCACCGGCTTGGTAGCCGCCCATGCCATCAGCAAGCACCACGAGCCCTATTTCGACATCGCTTGCCACCGCGTCTTCATTATGACCGCGCGTCTGACCGACATCGGACAGGCGTACAACCTCCAGTATATTGGTGAGATCCATCGGCTAACCTGCCTTTTCAATGCAACGACGCAAATCAGCAGCAATCTTGCTGCCAACCGCGCCGCATCCAGGGAGGTAGCGGGGAAATTACCAGCCCCACGGGCAGTCCAACATCCGGAAGTTCTTGTTCAAGCTTGCCCCTTTTCTTCTTTTAGTTTGCTCGTCCCCTAAACAAATTTGATACTGCTCACGATTTTTTCAAAAGAAGTGAATTACATGCCACTTGCACGCCCACCCGCAAAAAATAAGCATGAAATCGGTAAACGCTATCTGGTTATACGTTTGAATTCAGCAGGGCGCGCTTCAGCTGCAAGCTTATCCAGCACGCCATTGACGTATTTATGACCATCGGTGCCGCCATAAATCTTGGCCAACTCGACCCCCTCATTAATTGCCACTCGGTAAGGGATGCTTGCATCGTAAATCAACTCATAGGCCGAGATACATAAAATGGCGTGTTCAATGGGGCTAAGCTCAGCAATTGTGCGGTCAATAAAACTTGCCAGACGACCATCAAGTTCAGCCATATGGTCACTGACACCTTCCAGCAACTGGCGGAAATACGCTTCATCCGCACGATCGAAGTCAGGATCGTCCGCCAACTCGCGGATAACATGGCGCAGATCGGACTTATTCAGCAGACTGTGATAAATACCCTTCAGAACCAACTCACGCGATTTACGCCGGTTTTTACCAGCTTTAACAGATTTGACAGCGGGCTGTTTTTTATCGGTATCACTCATAACTGCTTCAGCAGGTTAACCATCTCGATTGCCACGGCTGCAGCTTCAGCTCCCTTGATCGCCATGCGCGCAATCGCCTGCTCATCATCTTCCGTGGTCAGCACGGCGTTAGCCACGGGAATACCTGTATTGAGCTGCACTTCAGAAATCCCGCGCGCAGATTCATTCGATACCACTTCAAAATGGTAGGTTTCCCCACGAACAATTGCACCAAGCGCAATCAATGCATCAAATTTCTGGCTATCTGCCATGTGATGCAATACCAGGGGCGTTTCCAGGGCACCGGGTACCGTGGCCAGCGTAATGTCTTTATCTGCCACACCCAGTTTGACCAGCTCTGCCTGGCAAGCACTAAGCAGCCCATCGCCGATACTGCTATTAAAACGCGAGAGCACAATACCAATACGCAGGCCGTTCCCATTCAGATTAATTTCAAGCTCTTTCACACTTACTCCTCGTTAATTTATTTGGTAATACTTATTCCGCCACATAAGGCTGGGCATGCGGCAAGTGGCGCTGCCAATTAGCTTGATATGCCTGCGCCAGCGCCCGGTTGCCGCGAATCACCAGCACATTTTCCGCATTCTTGAATTGAGCGGCTTTAGTAAAATTGTAGCTGCCCGTCACTACTGTTGCTTCAGAGCTGCCAGCATCAATCACCATAACCTTGTTATGCGCGCTCTGGTGCTCGCCATCCAGCCATACCGGCACTCCGGCAGCAGCGATAATAGGTACCTGTCCGCGCCGCATGGCTCTGGTTTGCTCGCGATCGGCAATCAACTTAACCTCAACGCCGCGATGATGCGCCGCAATCAGCGCTTGCGCAATGCCATCGTGGGTAAACGAAAATGCCTGTACCAGAATCTGTCGGCGCGATTTAACTATGGCGCTGATTATCAAAGCAGCGCCATCTTGCCCTGGGGTAAACACGACTTCCATAGAGCTATTAGCTGGGATAGTGCCGTTGGCTGTGCTCGATTTAGCCGTTTGCGCATCAGCAGGAAGCTGAAATGCCAGCGCCGGACTGCTTAGCCCCAACAGCAGCAATGCCAGGCAGCCACATCGCTGCAAAATCAAGTGCTTAGTCATTACTTAAGTATTTGGCAGATAATCCCATATCTACTGCTTGGCTGCGGGCGCAGATAACATCGCAGGGGCCGCAGGCACAATCACAGCTACGGGCGGCGGTGCATTCTTATGCGTCGCCCGATAGCGCTGATTGACACTATCCTGTGCCTTGGCTAACGCAGCCTTGGCAGCTTCCTCACTCGCAGCCTTTTTCTCTGCGTCTGCCTGTTTTTTCAGGATCTCTTCTGGCGTAAGTTCTGGCAATTTTGCCATCACATTCATTGTCCATGTCGTGGCGACCATCACCAGCAACAACTTAATCAACAAAGTCTTCATGATTTTTTCACGCTGCCTTGTCTTACTTCTTCATACCATAGCTCATGGTGTTCCTTAGCCCAGCTTTCATCAACCACGCCGGTTTTCATGGCATCGAAGGCACCTTCCGCGCCTAGCGTACCCATGTAAATATGGCCAAATGAGCCCGCAATGAACAATAACGCGCCTATGTCATGCACCAGATTGACAATCTGCATGACATGACGCCCCTGGTTGAATATCGGAAAGTCCATGACAAACCCGGAAAGACTAACAACCACCCCGAGGAAAGCCACACCGCCCCAGAACCAGGCTTTTTCTGCTACGTTAAATTTACCGGAGGGTACGTGCATCTTGCCGGTCAGCACCTTGTGCGTGTTAACCAGCCAGAGCATGTCGACTTTCTGAAGCCAATTTTCTTTAAGGAAGCTGATAAATAGCAAGGTAACGGAGACGAAGAACAAAGGCCCCAACAGGTTATGTACATTCTTGGCGCTAATGGCCACCCAGGAGTAAGCATGATAGCCGATCACGGGAATCAGCACATGTTTGCCAAACAGTATGCACAAGCCGGTCAGCCCCAAAATTACGAAACTGATGGCGGTGGACCAATGTATGGTGCGCTCCCAAGGCGTAAAACGTTGTATGGAGCGGCCCGTAGGCGCATCATGCGTCTTGAGCGGCCCGACAATGAAATAGAAAACTGCCATCATCAATGGCAGAATCAGTATCAGCAAGCCGCCATAAAAAGTCACCGGGCCATTGCGGATGGTACGCCAGAGTTGGCCTTCTTTTTGTTCAAACACACCTCCTTCGCGGTTACGCGACTGGGTGTAACCCATAATGCCAGCCTCAGCCTTCTTACGTGCATCAGCATCATTATCTTTTACCTGGGTCGTGCTTTGTACTTGAATGGCGCTTTGTGCAATGGTGTCCTGCGCAGGGGCAGCGATTTCTTCCGCTTGCGCAACAGGCTGGCCGAGCCAGATAACTGCACATACAGCAATAAAAAATGGGGCGAACTTCATTTGTTATTTTCTCCTCGATGCCTCAATCGCCGGTACGCTTATATTCATTCTGGCGTTGCGTACGCGCATTGATGGCGCTGACCCATGTAGCCTTATCATGCTGGAAGCGATCATTATCCCAGTGGCGCTGATCGGTCTTGCCCTGATATTGACCATCCTGGTAAGCGACGGATTGCTTGTACTCACCGCACCCGGTCAAAATGCAGGCCAGCAACCAGAGCGTTAAGGCTGCTCTCATTTATCAGCTCCTGCATTCTCGGGACGGCCATAGGCCATATCCCAGCCCCATTTATGGTCGCCATAGCCGCGATTTTTTACGCGTTCTTCCAATATGCCGGAAATCACATTGCTGTCGCCAGCCAGTAAGGATTTGGTTGAACACATTTCTGCGCACAGTGGCAACTTGCCTTCGGCCAGGCGGTTGCGGCCATATTTCTCGAATTCTTCTTCGCTAGTATTTTCCGCATCTCCTGGGCCACCAGCGCAGAATGTGCACTTGTCCATCTTGCCGCGAGCGCCGAAGAAATCGGTTGCAGATTCACCGGGGCCCTTACCGGCAGAACCCGGGAATTGTGGCGCACCGAATGGGCAGGCGTAAGAGCAATAGCCGCAGCCTATGCAGATATCCTTATCGTGCAGCACCACACCGTTTTCTGTCTTGAAAAAGCAATTGACCGGGCACACCGCCATACAAGGCGCATCCGAGCAATGCATACAAGCCACCGACACTGATTTCTCACCAGGCTGACCATCGTTCATCGTAATCACGCGGCGGCGATTGATACCCCAAGGCACTTCATGCTCGTTCTTGCAAGCGGTCACGCAGGCGTTGCATTCTATGCAGCGCTCAACGTCACAGATAAATTTCATACGCTCGCTTGTTTCTAATGTTTCGGTTGTTTCCATTACGGCTTCTCTCCAATAATCATGCGCGCTCGAATTTGCATAGGGTTACCTTGGTTTCCTGCATCATGGTCACCGCGTCATAACCGTAGGTCGTCGCTGTATTAACTGCCTCGCCGCGCACATATGGAGCTGCGCCTTCCGGGTATTTATCCAGCAGATCGATGCCCTCCCACCAACCGCCAAAGTGATACGGCATAAAGGCTACACCGGGTGCTACGCGCTCCGTCAACATGGCGCGCACCTTAATGCGCACCTTGGCTGGCGTTTCTACCCAGATGTAATCATTGTTTTTTACACCCTGATTTTTGGCATCTGCCGGATTCACTTCGCAGAACATTTCCTGCTGCAATTCGGCCAGCCATGGATTGGAGCGCGTTTCTGCGCCACCGCCTTCATACTCAACCAAGCGTCCACTGGTCAATATGATGGGATAAGTATCAGAAGCATCCTTGTTGGCTTCCTGCACAGAACGGAACAGTGTCGGCATGCGCCAGAAAGTCTTCAGATCTTTCTGTGCCGGGTATTTATCGAGCAAATCCTTACGCTTGCTGAAGATAGGTTCACGATGCACGGGTACCGGATCCGGGAAATTCCATACTACTGCCCTCGCCTTGGCGTTACCGAACGGTGCACAGCCATGCTTGATGGCGACGCGGATAATGCCGCCGGAGAGGTCGGTCTTCCAGTTCTTGCCTTCTGCCTTTTCTTTTTCAATATCGGTCAGTTCATTCCACCAGCCCAGCTTCTTGAGCAAGACGTGATCGAATTCCGGATAGCCGCCTTCAAGATCAGAGTCTTTAACCGTGACATTATCTTCAGCCAGCAGGCTCACTCCATCGCGCTCAACGCCGAAATTAGCGCGGAAGCCCATGCCGCCGCGGGCCACTGGCACTGAGGTGTCATACAGATTGGGCGAACCGGGATGCTTCATCTCCGGCGTGCCCCAGCATGGCCATGGCAGACCGTAATAATCTCCGGCGCACGGACCTTCGCTGGCTAGCAGCGTAGTGACATCAAAAGTATGGGCATACTGCATATGTAGCTTAAGACGCTCTGGCGATTGGCCGGACATGCCTATCGTCCAAGTACCGCGGTTGATTTCGCGCAGCATGTCCTCGATATTCGGTTCGTCCCAGCCCTGCTTGTCCTTCTCCACCTTGATGTTTTTGGTCAGCTCCTTCTCAAAACCAAACTTCTTGGCGAAGGCATACATGATGGTATGGTCGGGATGCGACTCAAACAGCGGCTCGATAACTTTCTCGCGCCATTGCATCGAGCGATTGGACGCGGTCACCGAGCCGTAAGTCTCGAACTGCGTAGCGGCTGGCAGCAAGTAGGTGTCATTCTGGCGATCTTGCATGACGGCCGCGGCCGCTGGATAAGGGTCTATGACCACCAGCAAGTCCAGCTTTTCCATCGCGGTTTTCATCTCGGCGCCGCGTGTCTGGCTGTTGGCAGCCATACCCCAATATAAAGCGGCACGAAGATTGGAAGGCTGGTCCAGGTGCTCATTTTTCTCCAGCACCCCATCAATCCAGCGCGAAACCGTAATGCCCGGTTTTTCCATGAGCTCCTTGGAGGCATAACGCGATTTTACCCATTCATAATCCACGCCCCAGACCTCAGCCCAGTGCTTCCATGCACCCTCGGTGAGGCCGTAGTAGCCAGGCAGTGATTCCGGATTCGGGCCGATATCGGTGGCGCCCTGCACATTGTCGTGACCGCGGAAGATATTGGTGCCGCCGCCAGACTGGCCGACGTTGCCCAGCGCCAGTTCCAGGATGCACAAGGCACGCGTATTGGCGTTGCCTACGGTATGCTGGGTGATGCCCATGCACCAGATGACGGTAGCAGGATTGTTCTCATGCAAAGTCTTGGCCACCTGATAAATCTCGGCCTCAGGAATGCCGGTCACATCAGCAACTTTTTCCGGCGTCCATTTTTCGACTTCCTTGCGGACTTCATCCATGCCGTAAACGCGGTCGTGGATAAACTGCTTGTCTTCCCAGCCGTTCTGGAAGATATGCCAGAGCACGCCCCACACGAACGGGATGTCGGTGCCAGGGCGCAGCCGCACATATTGGTGCGCATGCGCCGCGGTGCGGGTGAAACGCGGATCGACCACGATCATCCTGGCGCCTTTTTCCTTGGCGTGCAGAATGTGCAGCATGGCTACCGGGTGCGCCTCTGCGGCATTGGAGCCGACGAACAGCATGCACTTGGTATTGTGCAAGTCGTTGTAAGAATTGGTCATGGCGCCATAGCCCCAGGTGTTGGCTACGCCCGATACCGTGGTGGAGTGGCAGATACGCGCCTGGTGATCGACATTGTTGCTGCCCCAGAACGACGCAAATTTGCGGAACAGGTAAGCCTGTTCGTTGCTGTGCTTGGAGGAACCTATCCAATAGACGGAATCCGGACCGCTTTCCTCACGCAGCTTGAGCAGCTTGGCGGAAATCTCATCCAGCGCCTGCTCCCAACTAATGCGCTGGTATTTGCCGTCTACTTTTTTCATCGGGTATTTGAGGCGGCGTTCCCCATGGCCATGTTCGCGCACCGAGGCGCCCTTGGCGCAGTGTGCGCCCAGGTTGAAGGGCGATTCAAAAGCCGGTTCCTGACGCACCCAGACACCATTCTGCACCACGGCGTGGACCGAGCAGCCCACTGAGCAATGGGTGCATACGGTTTTCCTGACTTCCATTTGGCCTGTGGCGGCCGCTGCGTTGGCCTTGGCCTTGCCTATCATGCTGAATGGCAACTGCGAGAGCGCTACACCGGTGCCTACAGTCAGGCCGGAGCGCTTTAGAAACTCGCGCCTGTCCATGGTGGCGATGCTGGTCGTGATGGCGCTAGCAGCACCCCACTTACCTGTAACACTATGCTGCGGAATATCGCCAGAAGATGATTTTTTCTTTAACAACATAACGATAATTCCTTATTAAATCCGGGCACTGCGATAGTAATGTTTGACGTGCTCGGATTCGTGATAGCCCTTTTTGGCAGGCCGCTCTGTGGCAGCTTGCTCCATTTCAGCGGCTTTTACCTGCTTGCCCGCCAATAATGCAGCCGCGGTGGCGATACTGCCCAGCCCCAAGGTAAGTATAAAATTTCTGCGTTGAGCTATTGAATAGACGGTTTTTTCCATGACATCACCCACCATTTTCAAAATCTTTGGTTAACCAATCCTGAAAGACTGCGCTTCCACGTCCATAAAGGCAAGCAATAGCCGCGCCACTAAACGGTAGTAATTGGCACTAGGCGCAGCCTCTACCTGAGCTGCATATAACGCATACCATGAGCGTAAATGTGCCTCAAAAAAACGTTGCTGTTGTTTCAGCGCAGCTGCTGGTGTGCCCGCATCTCCCTCGATCAGAAAGCGCATCACTTCCAGTATGCCCGCCATATGGTCTTCTGGCTCACTGACCTCTTCCAGGCGTGCCAAGCCGAGATCAGACAGATCATTGCGCAAACGCGCCAGCGGCTCTTCCATCAAAAAACCTGTGAGGTGCCAGGACATATATGGCACCACTTCACCCTGCCCCAGGCCAATAAAAAGCTGCTCAAATTCATCGGCCAGGGCGTCTTCATCCGCCACTTGGCAGGCCATTTGCAGCGCGCGCCAAGCCTGCCCCAGCTGAGCCTGCGGCGCATGGGCCGCCCTGTCATCGGCTTGCGCAATAGCGTGCAACAAGTCCTGATCTGGCGCCGCATAGAGCAGACGTGCCAGCAATCCGTAAAGCGCAGCACGGCCTTGTTCCTCTGGCTCCAGTAGTGTAGGGCGCAAAACGGCTGATTCGGTTTGCGCAGGCATCATTGTTTTACCATCATATCGATTACGCGGCAGTCACCGCACATTTTCAGGCGGCACTTCGCTTCTGGCGTAGCAAACATACTGTGTCTATCCAGCTTGACTACCATATTCTCTATCATGCGCATGGTGCCAAAAACCTTGCCGCAACTGATGCAATGAAATGGCGCATCTTCATGCAGGGTGCGGGGCTGCGTCACACCCGGCGTCAACAACAGACGGGGTGTCAGGCTAATAGCGTCTTCCGGGCAAGTCTGTTCGCACAAGCCACACTGCACGCAATTCCTCTCGATAAATCTCAGCATAGGCTGGCCTGGCGTATCGCGCAGAGCTGCGACAGGACAAGCTGAAACGCAACTCATACACAGCGTGCAGGCGGCCTGGTCAACCAGCACATCACCAAAGGGTGCGCCTGCGGGTAATACAATCATTTCAGGCGTTTGGATAGGTGAATGTTTGGCAAAATAATTAATGCAAAATTCCAGCGTGGTACGTTTTTCATTGAATGGCTTGAACAGCGTGATTTCTTCAGGCGCCAGCGCCCGGGGGATGGTATTGAGCTCCGCCATCACGCCCGAAAGCCGGCCTTCTTCCGCCAGCAGGAAATGCGTGCCGCTATAGCCCAAACCCTGCAATATCGTCTCACCCAGCGCCATTTGTTCGCGCAACGCAGCGATATATTGCGGCGCCTCGTTGGCAGGGGTCGCAATCACGACGCGCCCGGCTCCGGCAGCAATCGCATAGAGCAGTGTATCCAGACCGACGCTTGCCACCTGAAACACCTCGAACGGAATAACGCCATCCAGCAAGGGAACCGACGTGGCAGCCGCCACCAACTCATAGCCAGTTCCCTCGTTGTGCAACAGGAGCGTGGGGCGCTTGGTTTCAACTTGCGCATATGCCGCCAAAGTGACTTTGAGTTTTTCACCCAGGTACGCAACGGAAGGATAGTTGTAGCGCATGGCACCCGATGGGCAGACCGTGGCGCAAGCGCCGCAGCCCATGCACAGATACGGCTCCACCGTGACGCGATCACCAATCCCAATAATGGCTTGGGTTGAACATACGTCTATACATTTATTACAGCCTTGCTGCTTGGAACGACTGTGCGCACAGAGCTTTTCGTCGTAGGCAAAATACTTGGGTTTTTCAAATTCACCTATGGCCTGCACCAGCTCTTTGGCAACATAGGCTGCAGACATGGCGTTGTCAGCGAGGCGGAAATAGCCCTGTGGTGGCTGATGCATCTGGAATAGCGGTGTAGGAGATAAATCCAGCACCAGATCGTAGGTGCTGTTATCAGTTTGCCAATCGACCTTGAAAGCGCCTAGCCAACCATGGAGGGACTCGACTTGCCCGACATGCACAGTAATTGGACTGGCGGGCGGCAAGATAGCTTCATCTGTCGCCAGCACCTCCACCTGCAAAGTGTCGCTCAGCAGCCTGGCCCACGGCAGCGCCTGTTCAAGCTCACCGATAATCAGCAAACGCCCATGCGAAACATAATTAATGGCAGGCACAGGATCTGCTGCGGGCATCTGCAGTGCAGCCTGTAAAGCAGCTTCAGCTGCAGCGCCAAGAGTGAAACCGGGTGAAAATGGATATAAGGCTAAAGAGTCGGACGACACAGAGATAAACCCTCAGGCTAAGCCAAACTGGATAAGTCTAATATTATAGCGCAGCGTAATACCCACTGAAAGCGGCGCACATCCTTGCGATTCAAGTAGATAAAGGTGAGTAAGCCTGGTTTCAGGTCTTATCTCCAGCCCCGTCTGCGGAAAATTGCTCAAGGGGTGTTAGCGCTGGATCATCAGGCGTAGAAAGCTCAGTCGGCCGTAATGGATTTTCCGGCGTATTTCCAGCTGCCGCAGGTTCTGGCATAGCCTGCTCGGGTTTAGCCAACAGGGCCACAGCATGATCCAGTTTTGCAAGCATTTCCGCCGGCAATAATTCCGGTTTGGAATAGTCATCGACGTAGACATCCAGCATATCCATGGTGCGGTAGTGATCGGTCATGAACAGCTTTTTAAGTGCAGCTTGCCGCGTTTCAGCATCCACCTCGGGATGCAGGAATCCACTGAAATCCGAATCTAGTGTCAGGCTGTCCAGGGATGGTAAATTGGGGGATGGTAAATTGGTGGATGGCAAACCGGGCGATGCCAAATCGGCGGACTGACCTGGCACAACGGAAACCTTCTCAGCTTGCGTCTTCAGCCGCGACCAGCGTTGCAGAAATAAACTAACTTTACTCATCAGAACGTAATTTTATCAAATCAAACCGGGGTTGCTCACAAGTCTATTGGACAACAGCCGAGACATAGCAATTCATTAAATAGCTTTGCTACAAGAATAGCGCCAGCCTTTTTAAAAATTTGAAAAATATAACGAATTTGTATAGCCCTGCAGTAGCTAAAAAATGGCCATCCACCTGTTTTGAGAATTCCATCGTTGTCATCAATCTGTCATATTGATGACATATAGTGCGCCATAACCAATCAGTAAACCAGACTGAAAAAAGGATTTCACGATGCCGGCTAATATACTCGTCATTGAAGACGAACCAGCCATACAAGAACTGCTTGCGCTCAATCTGACGCAAGCAGGCCACCACCCGATACGTGCGCTGAGTGCAGAGCAAGCGCAAATGCTGATGCGCAAAGCCCTGCCGGATTTGATTATCCTCGACTGGATGTTGCCGGGCATGAGCGGTATCGAATTCGCACGCAAACTGAAATCAGACGAGCTGACAAAATCCATCCCCGTCATCATGCTCACTGCCCGCGGTGAAGAAACTGACAAAGTGCGCGGCCTGGAAGTTGGTGCGGATGACTACGTAACCAAGCCATTCAGTCCGCGTGAACTGAACGCACGCATCAAAGCCGTGTTGCGTCGCCGCGCGCCGCAAATGACCGATGACCCGATCGAAGTCAGCGGTCTGCGGTTGGACCCGATGACACACCGCGTTTTTGGTAATGGCACCTCGCTGGAATTGGGCCCGACTGAATTCCGCCTGCTGCATTACTTAATGTCCAACCCGGAACGCGTGCACTCGCGTAGCCAAGTCCTGGATCGTGTCTGGGGCGACCATGTATTCGTTGAAGACCGCACAGTGGATGTGCACATTCGCCGCTTGCGCCTGGCGCTGGCCGAATCCGGCCATGAAGACCTGATTCAGACTGTGCGTGGCGTTGGCTACCGTTTCTCGGCTCTCTAGCTCATAATATGCGCGCCCGTTCAATCTAGGAAATAAATCGCGTGCAAGATATTCGCTGGAAAGCCTTCTGGCTCCTTCTCTCCCTGGTTTTTGCCTGCCTGATTGTATGGGCAGTTGAAGATGTCATTGCTGCATTAAGCGTTTTTGCATTTGTCATATGCGTTTATCTCGCCAGTCACCTTTACTGGCTGCACCAACTGATAGAGTGGCTCAAAAAGCCCGACCTTTCCACCATGCCGCCCGGTACTGGCATCTGGGAAGATGTATTTGCCGCCATCTACCATGAACAACGCCGTCACAGCCGCAGCCAGACACAGTTAAGTTCCGCTTTGGAACGATTCCGCCATGCTGCGAGCGCATTACCGGATGGCGTGGTACTACTCAATGGCGACGACCAGATCGAATGGTGCAATCCGCCCGCTGAATTCCAGTTAGGCCTGAAACTGCCGCAGGATGCTGGGCATCCTATTAGCTACCTGGTACGTCATGACGACTTTACCCAGTATTTGCAGAACACCGATCACGCCGAACCCATCAAGCTGAAATCCTCGCGTAATCCTGAAATCACGCTGGAAATTCAACTGGTGCCATTTGGCACCAAGCAAAAGATGCTGATCTGCCGCGACATCAGCCAACTCGAAAAGCTGGAAATCATGCGGCGTGACTTCATCGCCAATGTCTCGCATGAACTGCGCACGCCGCTGACAGTGGTTGGAGGCTTTCTGGAAACCTTGCTGGACATGGATGGTGCAGTGCCTGACAACATGCGTGCTTATTTTGGCATGATGCAGGATCAGACAGGCCGCATGCGGCGACTGGTAGAAGATCTACTCATGCTTTCGCAACTGGAAAGCAGCCAGGCAGTGCCACAGGAGACCGAAATAGATATCCCGGCCCTGCTCCCCATGATCATGAATGAAGCGCAAAGCTTAAGCAGCGGCCGCCACCATTTGTCATTGGAAGCTGACCCTACGCTCTGTCTGACAGGCGCAGCAGAAGAATTACACAGTGCTTTTGGCAACCTCGTCAGCAATGCCATCCGCTATACGCCAGAAGGCGGGGAAATTATCATTAGCTGGAAAACACGCGGGCATGAAGCCGTATTCAGCGTGCAGGATTCCGGCATAGGCATTGAACAACTACATATCGATCGGCTTACCGAACGCTTTTACCGCGTAGATCACAGCCGTTCACGCGAAACCGGCGGCACCGGCCTCGGGCTTTCCATCGTCAAACACATCCTGACCCGCCATCAGGCGCGGCTGGAAATTCAAAGTGTATTAGGGCAAGGCAGCACCTTCAGCGCCGTATTCCCTAAAGCCAGGCTGTTGCACAAGCAAGTCACCTTACCTCAATAAGTCTGCCCGACCAGCCTCACAACCTGGCTGATATGCGTGGTGCCCGCATCGACGGTGCCAGTTATATGGCACCGCTCTCGCGCACTTCGCTTTTTAGCATATTTTCTGGGGCTTCATATAGGCCGCCTTGGACTTGCACAGGTCCGCATTGACGGACTTGTTAGGTTGCCTATCGTTCAACAAACGCTCCTTCGATAGCCCACTTGCACTCCGAAAGCCATGACGGCAAATTGGGATCCATGACAACGGGCACCAACACCTTGAGAATTTCCGTCATCTGCGCGTCCAGCCATTGAGCCTTCTCTTCAGTTAAACCGAGCTCTGGCATGACCTGACGAATTTGCTCAGAGCCGGCTGTTATGGACAGGGGCAGAGATGCACGAAACGCTTTCTCAAGTGGTGTATGGTGACCCGCAAGGACCCGAAGAAAGGCACTGGCCATTTCGATAGCATGATAGTGACGCTTGTGAAATTCTGGATCGATCTTCGGTACTGCAATGAACTTGCAAATGGCCGCAAGGGAATCGAAGGCGTCTGGAAGAGGCTTCTTCGGTTGCACCGGTTTTTTTCTGAAAATGCTAAAGATGCCCATGAATGCTCTGCTATCTGGGTATGTAGTGAAACATGAAATAGGCAGAGATTGGCCAGCCTACGAATGCGCCACGACTGAGAGTGCCGGCACCTACGATATGCTCAATTAGAAAGGCAGGAATGGTTGCAAGCAATCCGATAAAGAAGATGACGATGGGTGCCCACCAAGTGACAGACCATCCGTAATAGATGAGATACGCAACGCCAGTGAGCATCCCGGCAAACGCGGATAAATTCAGCGCTAGCGCAAAACCTCGGCTTGCTCCTTGGAAATTCTTGACGTGAAGTTGTTGGTAGAAAACGAAGACGCCGAAAGCGCAGTAAAAAGCTATTGACGACCATGAGAGTGTTTGCATCGTAGCTCCGTTCTATTGTGGCTTAACGTATGAGGTAAAGGGCTGGCTGGAAGCGGGCGTAGGCGGATGTAAGCCAGTCCCGCTTGACCACAATGTTAGATACGCCGTTGAACATGAGACATCTGCATTTCGTGGATTTTACCCACAAGGATGAGTGCAATAATCGTTGCTGGAATGCTAACTAAGTCAGAGGCAATCGTAATGCCCGTTGCGAAAATTAGTTCATGAATCCCTTTGGCGCTCATGGCTGTTCTCAATGATGCGTGACCGAACATGCCTGCGATAAGGAAAAAGAACCACCACCAAGGCAATATTGCACCCTGCCCTTCATTCTCCCAATTTGGGGGGTTTTTGCTGGACTTCCAGATTTCCTTCATTGCTTGGTAGGGACGCCATAAATTAAGGAATGGTATGAAGTAGTAGCCGACAGACCAGCCAGGAGTAAACTTCATATTCTTCGCACCAAGTTGCCTCGCGTTGAAGTTTGCGCGATATATCCACATTGCAAACAAAATAATCGTTGCAATATCGATGCTGTATTGAAATAAGCCAATAATCTGCTGACGTTTGTCGTTGGATTCACCTGCTGCTGTAGCAAGCTCCACCGATGAGTACACGCCAAGTTTGAAGTCTGATAAGAGCTGGTATTGAAACACACCAGAAAATAGTCCAATGGCATCAATTGAAATTGATGCATAAAGGAAATATTTCAACCACTGCGTAAGTTTTCTGGGATCTCGGAATGCAGTTTTTACTACTGCTGGGGTTGGGCTTGGCTCATGCAATTCTCGCGGTTTTGATATTTCTTCTGGTATAGAAGGAATGGCTTCCCCGCATTTAAAGCAAAACTTATCGTTGATACCTAAAGCCGTGCCGCATTGCGTACAGTGCATAGTGTTTCAACTTTCATGTTCTGAGTATCTAACGTAAAAGTAAGGGGCTGCGCGCTTTTGCACAGTCCCGCTTGGCTGCCGGGTTAGGCATTTTTTTCACCAACATACCGATTTTCAGCTTGCTGTTTTTTTAGCTTTTCAAAATCGGATAAATCTTGTGCGATCAAAACAAAACCATATTGGGCAAACAGAGTTGCTGCACAAAGAGCAAAAAACACCAAAATGCTGAATCAGTTCATGTCGAAAACCTCGAAGGTTTCCATTTTGTAGTATTGCCTTGAAGAAGAAACGAACCAGAGCATCGGAGTCCAGATGCCAAAGACGATAAACAAGCCTGTGTAGCCGTATAGTTTTTCGCGCCATTTGCTCATGGTTTCCCTCTGTTATACCTAACGTTCAAGCTCAGGGGCACTGCACGACTTTATCGCGCAGCGCTCCCTTGGAGCATAGTGTTAGGGGTTATTGCGACGCTATCTTTGATGACGAAGCTATCAGTGCAGACAAAAACGCTTGGTCTTCGAAGAGAGATTTCATGCCATTTTCAAGTGCTCGGTTGAGTGCAAGCCTTGCGTTCTCTCCGCTCATAAGTTGAGTGTTTGGCTCGATGCCCTGCGAAATAACCTGCCGTGAATACAGCAAGTCGCCCTTCTTCGATTTCACGGTAACCGACATGTTGAGGTCTGCGACTGCGTCACCGGCAAAGAAACCTGTCTTATGATCGTTGTAAAAACGAGTCAAATCTGCCGCGATCTGGACTAGGGCAGAATCCGAACCAAGTTGAAACCCTCTTGCTCTGAGTTCTTGCTCAATAGCTCTACGAACAGTAACGGCGACATCTTCGGTCGCAAGAATTGGTGCCATTTCCATTCCGAACCCGTTTTTCTTGCTACTAACTTTGCTCTTGTCTTGTCGTTGGTCAGCAACTTGAACGTTAACAGAAACATTCCTTGCGCCAGGAATTTGCGAAATGCCCTGCTGCTGGTTGTATTGAAGTTCAATCCGATCAGTTGTCAGCGCACACCCTGAAAGAGTGACAAGGGCTACATACGATGCAATGACAAAGATTTTGATGTTCATGATTTGACTTTCTCCCTTTGGTAAAAATAACGACATTGGAACCCCTAACTTATAAAGTTGAGCACCAGAGCGGCATAACCGCGAGTACACTCTCGAACGGACGTTGGATTTGACAGGCCAATGTGACGGATACGCAGCCCCGCTGGCAATGTTGGACGCTCTACTGTATGTATCAATCCAGCCCCCTTAACATCCAGACAAAAATGTCAGCAACGAAGTGCTATGTGTGGTGCCCGCATCGATGGTGCCAGATATGTGGCACCGCGCTCGCGCCCTGATTAACGAAAATCACAGCAACACCTTCTCTATCCCACCCTGATTAGCCTTGGCCACATAATCCTGCATCCAGTTCTCACCCAGCAGATGCTTGGCCATCTCAATCACGATGTAATCCGCCTGCACGCCCGTATCCTCGCCATAGCGCATCAAACCTTGCAGGCACGATGGGCATGAGGTGAGGATTTTGACTTCCTGCTCTGGTGCGCCCGGGGTTAAGCCCATTTTTACCATGCCTTTTTCCAGCTCTTCCTGCTTACGCATTTTGACCTGCGTGGCAATATCAGGGCGGGCAACAGCGAAGGAGCCGGATTCGCCGCAGCAACGGTCGTTCAGCGTAACGCCTTCACCCATGAGCTGATTTACCACCTTCAGGGGAGCATAGGTCTTCATCGGGCTCCATCAGGTACTCGTGGATATCGAGCAGACGGCAGCCCGGGAAAATCTTCTCGAATTCATACTTCTGCAGCTGATCCATGCACGTACCGCAGGAAACAATCACGGTCTTGATATCCAGATAGTTCAGCGTATTGGCAATGCGGTGGAACTGCACGCGATTTTCCGCGGTAATCTGCTGGCCTTTGTCGTCATTCCCTGATGCGGTCTGCGGGTAGCCACAGCACAAATAGCCCGGCGGCAGCACAGTAATGGCGCCTGTTTCATACAGCATGGCTTGCGTGGCCAGGCCCACTTGCGAAAATAACCGCTCCGAACCGCAGCCGGGGAAATAGAACACGGCATCGGAATCATCATTGGTCTTTTGTGGATTGCGAATCACCGGCACCATGGTGTCGTCTTCAATACCCAGCAGCGCGCGCGAAGTCTTGGCTGGCATAGCTTTGGGCAGAGGCCGATTCAGGAAGTGAATCACCTGCGCTTTAATCGCCGGCTTGCCCAGCGTGGCTGGTGGACGTTTTTTAAAGCTATTCAACAGCCCAAGTTTTTTGAAAATCGCATGGCCCAAACGCTGCGCCCTGTAACCAAAACCTATCATGGCAGCCCGCATCAGCTTGATGGTCGCGGGATCTTTCAAGTTGAGGTAAGTCATGGCAGCCGCGGTGCCTGGGTTAAAGCGCTTTTTGCCTTGTTCCCGCAGGAAATTACGCATGGCAACCGACACATCGCCGAAGTCAATATCCACGGGACACGGGCTCTTGCACCTGTGGCAGATCGTGCAGTGATCAGCCACATCGTTGAATTCATCGAAGTGCTGAAGCGAAATACCACGCCGCGTCTGCTCTTCATACAAAAAGGCTTCAATCAGCAGCGAAGTGCCAAGTATCTTGTTGCGCGGGCTGTAGAGCAAATTGGCACGCGGCACGTGCGTGGTGCATACCGGCTTACATTTGCCGCAGCGCACGCAGTCTTTGATCGAATCGGCAATCTCGCCTATGGCGGATTGCTCCATGATGATGGATTCAGCCTCCAGCAAGGAAAACGAGGGGGTGTAGGCATGACGCAAATCACCGCCCATCATCAGTTTGCCTTTATTAAAGCGGCCTTCCGGATCAACCTTTTTCTTGTACTCGGCAAAGGTGGCAATCGTAGCGGGATCCAAAAATTCCATCTTGGTAATGCCGATACCATGCTCGCCCGAGATCACGCCGCCAAGATCGGTCGCCAGCTGCATGAAACGCGCAACGGCGGTGTTGGCCTCTTGCAACATCGCGTAATCATCCGAATTTACCGGAATGTTGGTGTGAATGTTGCCATCACCTGCGTGCATGTGCAGCGCAATAAAGACGCGGCCTTTGAGCACTTGCTTATGGATTTCATCACAACGCTCAAGAATCTTCTGGTAGGTACGGCCCGTAAAAATCTGCTCTAGCGGCCTTTTCAGCTCGCGCTTCCATGAAATTCTGAGCTGATGCGATTGTATTGCGCGGAATATATTTTCCGCAGCCAGATCAGCAGATTCATCTCCCAATATAGAGAGCGGCTCATCCAGATTTTGCAGCAGCGTGCTCCAGTAATCTTGCACTTGCTGTACAAGCTGCAAAGACTGTTCACGCTTGGCAGCCAACATTTCAGAGTCAGCCTGGGTATCTTCATCTTCCAGGAGCGGCAAATCACTCGCCAAAAATTCTTGCAGCGCATGCGTCAGCTTGAGCTTGTTCTTGATCGACAACTCAATGTTGATGCGCTCGATGCCATCGGAATAATCACCCAGGCGCGGCAATGGAATCACCACATCCTCATTAATCTTGAATGCGTTGGTATGTGCAGCAATGGCGGCGGTGCGTGCGCGATCCAGCCAGAACTTCTTGCGCGCCTCTGGCGAAACGGCGGTAAAGCCTTCGCCTCCGCGCGCATTAGCTAAACGGATAATTTGCGAGGCGGCTTCGCCAACGGTATTTTCGTCATCGCTGGCAATATCCGCAATCAACACCATCTTGGGGCGCTGCGCGCGGTTAGCCTTGGTGGCGTAACCCACGGCTTTCAGATAGCGTGCATCCAGGTGCTCCAGGCCAGCAAGTGTGGTGTTGGGGTGCGCATCGAGATAATCTTTTATTTCAACAATCGCCGGCACTGCCAATGCGACCTCGCTGAAAAACTCCAGGCAAACCGTACGCACATGCTTGGGCATGCGATGCAGGATGAAAGTGGCCGAAGTAATCAGGCCATCGCAACCTTCTTTTTGTATCCCGGGCAGGCCAGCGAGAAACTTATCGGTAACATCTTTGCCCAGCCCGGCTTTGCGGAAGCTCCTACCCGGAATTTCCAGAATCTCGGGTTCACTTTGCAGTGTCTTGCCGTCTTCGGCATAACGGCTAATTTTAAAGCGTGCGAGTGCGATGTCGTGAATCTTGCCCAGATTATGGTCAAGCCGTTCGACTTCAAGCCAGGTAGCATCCGGCGTCACCATGCGCCATGAGACAAGATTATCCAGCGCGGTACCCCACAGCACGGCTTTTTTACCGCCGGCATTCATGGCGACATTACCGCCGATACAACATGCGTCGGCGGAAGTTGGGTCGACAGCGAATTCCAGGCCGGCATCAGTGGCAGCTTCCATCACGCGTTTGGTTACAACACCAGCACCGCAGCGAATGGTAGGCACCTGGCGGCTAACACCTGGCAAAGTGCGCATTTCAATGGCGCTATAGGTGTCCAGCTTTTCGGTATTAATCACTGCAGAAAGCTTGGTCAGCGGTATAGCGCCCCCAGTATAGCCAGTACCGCCGCCGCGCGGGATGATAGTAAGCCCTAACTCGATGCAAGCCCGTACAAGTGCTGCAATTTCTTCTTCAGTATCTGGATTGATGACGACGAACGGATATTCAACACGCCAATCGGTCGCGTCGGTAACGTGCGAAACACGCGCTAGACCATCAAATTGGATGTTATCCTTGCGCGTAATGCGGCCAAGTTTTGCCAGCGACTTTTTGCGCAGATTTTCCGTCTGACGGAAATCATTTTCGAAAGCAACGACTGCCTGACGCGCAGCGATGACCAGCTTAAGCACTTTGGCATTGCCATTGCTGCGCTCATCAATCGCCTTGATGCGGTGATGTAAAGCATCAATCAGCGCCTGACGCCGCTTTTTATTTTGCAGCAGGTCGTCTTGCAGGTAAGGATTGCGCGAGACTACCCAGATATCCCCCAGCACTTCAAATAACATGCGGGCAGAGCGGCCCGTTTTACGGACGCCTCTAAGCTCTTCCAGGACATGCCAAATTTCTTCCCCGAGGAATCGAATGACAATTTCGCGGTCAGAGAAGGAGGTGTAGTTATAGGGTATTTCGCGTAAGCGGATAGTCATGAATGGGACGACGGCCTAAATGTGTAATTATATCATGCTGAAGAATTGCAATTTAAGTAAGCTGCACATTGAACTGCAATGCGTGGTGACAAAAACCTGGAAAAACACCACAATTATTAACTAAGGATTCGGTCATATCAAAATGAAACCACTTTTTGCTGCATCACGTAAGTTTATTATTCCACTGTTCATTCTTGGCTTGCTGACATTTTTGGGTTTTTCGCTAGCCAATAAAGCACAGGTACCGGATGTAACCTTCACCACGCTTGAAGGCAAAACCATCAAGATGTCAGAGCTTGAGGGCAAAATGGTTCTGGTCAATTTCTGGGCAACTGACTGCCCAGGCTGCATAGCCGAGATGCCCGAGCTGATTGAAACCTACAAGCAATATCACGACAAGGGGTTTGAGGTTGTAGCCGTGTCCATGTCTTATGACCCGCCCAGCCAGGTACTGAATTACGTCAAGAAAAATGCACTGCCCTTCCCGGTTATGCATGACAGCCTGAGCGAAATAGCAACCAAATTTAATGATGTGCGCCTGACCCCCACATCTTTTATCGTGGATAAGCAGGGCAAGATTATTCGCAAGGTGGTCGGTACACTGGATTTTGCTGCTTTACGCGGCCTGCTTAATGAGAAGCTAGCCAAGTCAACAGGCGCCAGCAGTTAATGTTGTGGGTTAAAGCCTGGCATATCATCTTTATGGTGACCTGGTTCGCCGGGCTGTTCTATTTACCGCGGTTGTTCGTTTACCACGCCATGTCCGACGATGCCGCGAGCATCGCCCGTTTCAAGATCATGGAGCGCAAGCTCTATTACGGCATCATGACCCCAGGCGCCGTGCTCACTATCATTTTCGGCTTATGGCTGTGGCTGGGTTATGGCATTACCGGCGGCTGGCTATTCGCAAAGCTCGCACTGGTAGTACTGCTTGTGCTTTACCACCTTTATTGCGGCCAACTGCTGGCTGATTTCAAGCACGATCGCAATCAGCACAGCCACACTTATTATCGGTGGTTCAACGAGGTACCCGTGCTCATTCTGATTGCCGTTATACTGTTGGTTGAAGTTAAACCTTTCTAGCGCGTTTTTATGCTGGTTTTACATGGGTATCTGAATTCCTTCCGCATGGTGGTCAGGCACGCTCAACCAGCTAATCCAATTGAAAAGCCGACACGGCCAGCTTTTTACACACAGAATAACCCCCCAGAATACCTATATGTATATAGACATAGCCAGCACATCCGGCTTAAAAGCCCATTTCATTATTCATACAGCCCGCCCTTACTGGATAAATGCCGTGTAATACAAGTTGTCTCTACAACAAAGTAGCTAAAAAACGCTGTTAATTCAGATAAACATATACCTTATTGTATATATTTATCTGAATTATTTTGGGGTAGACTGCATGAAACTACCGGGACCATTATGTCCGTATTGAGAGAGAAAATATTACACGTTGCGTCTGACCTCTTTCAGACGCGCGGCATTAATTCCACAGGCGTGGACACCATCGTTGCGGTGGCTGGCACCACCAAAATGACGCTTTATAAATACTTTCATTCCAAAGAAGAGTTGATCCTGGAGGTATTGCAAAAATGTCATCAGGACTTCCAAGGCTGGCTTAGCGACAAACTCGCCAACAGCACCAAAAAACCTTCGGAAAAATTACAGAAACTGTTTGATTTCATAGAAGAATGGATCACGGCCCCTGGCTTTCGCGGCATGGCCTTTATCAAGGCATCGGCTGAATTCCCCAATGAAGAAAACCCGATCCATCGCCTGTCGGCCGAACAATCGCGACAATTCAGGCATTACCTGGCTGAACTGGCTATAGATGCGGGCGTGAAAGATGCTGATGGCCTGGCTTTGCAGTTGTCGATACTGATCGAAGGCTCAATGCAGGCCGAGCAAATGAAGCGCGGTTCTGGCGCGACAAAATATGCCAAAAAAGCTGCCAGGATTTTGATTGCGAGCGCGCTTAAAGATTAGCCGGACTGAGTTAAGGCGCGCTGGATAACGCTACAAGCCTCGATAAACCGCCTCAATCTGAGGCAGATAACGTTCATAGACTGCATTGCGCTTGATTTTGAGTGTGGGTGTCATCAAACCATTTTCCAAACCCCATGGCTGTTCAATCAGGATTACCCGTCTAATCCTAGTCCAACGCGGCAAATGCTTGATTTGCTGATTGGCGCGACGCAATAAAGTCTGCTCGTCTATATCTTTGGCGACCGCCAGCAAGGTGAGATAAGGCTTAGCTTCGCCCACCACCATGACCTGTTCAAATACTGCGTCGTGCATGATGGCGCGCTCTATATCTTCCGGTGCAATCTTCTCGCCGTTGGATAGCACCAGGATATTTTTGCTGCGACCGCGGATATAAATGCGATTCTCTTGCAGCTCAACAATATCACCGGTATTCAGCCACCCTTCTGCATCAATCGGCCCCTGCGCTGTTTCCGTATTACCCCAATAGCCGCTCATCACGCCAGGGCCACGCACCATCAGTTCAGAAAATTCATTGAGCTTAATCTCGACATCGCGCAGCGGCTCCCCCACCGATGCGGGATCATTCCTGCCAACCCGATTAACCGACACTACGGGTGATGCTTCCGTCAGCCCATACCCCTGCAGCAAGGGTATGCCTAGCCCGACCAGGGTTTCGGCGACACGCTGGTCGAGGGCGGCACCGCCGACCACGGCTTCACGCAAACGCCCACCGAGCCGTTCAGCGAGCGGCTTTGCAATTTTGGGATAGATGGTTTTAAGAACAAGCGGATCATAAAAGCACATCTCATTTTTGAAACACCGCCAGCCCGACTTGGCGGCTTGGTGAAATATCCAGCGCTTGATTGGTGATGACGCAAGACGCTCATCAATACGCTTCAATATGCGCTCAAACAAACGCGGCACCCCCATAATGACAGTGGGCCGCTGCTCCAGCATATCCTGCGCCAGCTCATTAATGCCGCGGCAATAAATCACCAGCGCGCCCGCATACAGCGGCAGATAATAGCCAGCGGTGCGCTCAAACATGTGCGACAAAGGCAGAACTGAAAGCAGGGAATCAGTTTCATACACTGGGTAAGCATCGATAATGCCGGCAATATTCGTGAGTATGTTGCTGTGGGAAAGCATGACGCCCTTGGGGCGGCCCATAGTGCCTGAAGTGTAGACTATGGTAGCGAGCGCATCGGCTGACTGTACAACAATCGAAAAGCCCTCTGCCGCCATCGGTAGCCAGTCATCCAACCCCACAGCCGGGGATGTTGCCACACCTCGAGTCAGCACAATCCGTGGAAGTTGGGCCAGTGTGTGTTGCAAAACCGGCAAAAAGCGCAAATGATCAGCAATCAACAAGCGCGCGCCGGAGTCCTGTATGCACCAGCCGAGATTATCTGCGTTATCGTCCACATACAGCGGCACTACCACCAAACCCAAGCCGTGTGCTGCCAGATCTGCGGCTACCCATTGCACGCCATTCTTCATGCAGAGTGCAACACGCTCACCTGGCTTCATGCCTGCGGCTGAAAACCCAGCCTGCCAGCGCGCAACCAGGGCGATTAATACAGCTACATCGTAGTTATGCCACGCATGGTTTACATACTGACGGTAAAGTACTCGTTGCGGCTGGTGTTGCCATTGATGCAATAGCTGTGCGAGATTGTGCATGGCATTAAGTGCAATACTTGCTCGTGACGCTAACGCTCTGGGCTTTCGATACCATCATGGTATTTCAAGATCAATTCAAAAATCATATCCTGCCCGAAAAAATACACATCCTCAATGTCGCCTTTCTAGTGCCAGAAATGCGCCGTGAATTCGGCGGCACTGCTGGCAACATTGCCTATAACCTGCAGCTACTCGAAGATAAGCCGCTGATTATGGCCACAGTGGGCGAGGATTTTGCCAGCTATGCCAATTGGCTTAATAGCAATAGCCTCGAAACCACGCATATTAAAACGGTAGCGGGCAGCTACACCGCACAGGCATTTATCACCACAGACCTCGATGGCAACCAGATCACGGCCTTTCACCCAGGCGCAATGAACCATTCACACAACAACAGCGTAAAAGATGCAAAAGATATGACATTAGCGATTATCGCGCCAGACGGCCGCGATGGCATGTTTCAGCATGCGCGCGAGTGCCATGAAGCTGGCATTCCTTTTTTATTCGACCCCGGTCAGGGCTTACCCATGTTTAATGGCGAAGAGCTGATGCACTTCATTGATATGGCTGATTACCTGGCCGTGAATGACTACGAAGCGCAACTAATGCAGGAAAAAACCGGTCTCACCTTGGAGTCGTTCGCCAGCAAAGTAAAGGCGTTGATAGTGACTTTGGGGGTTAAGGGATCCGTCATTTATGCCGATGGTCAACGGTTTGAAATCCCCTGTGTTGAAGCCTCCGCAGTTATTGATCCAACCGGCTGCGGCGATGCCTATCGCGCTGGCTTGCTCTACGGCATTGCACGTGGCTGGGATTGGCCAACCTGTGGTAGATTGGCTTCCGTCATGGGTGCCATCAAGATTGCCAGTCGCGGCGGACAGAACCACAAACCGAGCAGAGCCGAGATTGAAGCTATTTATAGTCAGGCTCTGGTTAATGAAACACTAGTTAACCAAACACTGCTTAGCTAAATTGTATTGATATGAATTTAAGGAGTTTTACTATGCGCATCACACGATTGATTACTATCCTGGCACTCTCCGCTCTGCTGGGCGCTTGCGCCAGCTCCAATTCTGGCAGCGTTTATAGCCGCGATGAAGCACGTAAAGTGCAAACTGTTAGGACTGGCGTCGTCGAAAGTGTACGCCAAGTAAAACTGGAAGGTACTAAAAGCCCGGTTGGCACAGTCGCTGGCGGCGTAGTGGGCGGTGTTGCAGGCAGTACAGTAGGCGGCGGCAAAGGCCAGGCCATCGCTACCGTACTTGGCGCTGTGGTAGGCGGGCTCGCCGGCTCAGCTGCGGAAGAAGGTTTTACGCGCAAAGACGGCATTGAAATTACCGTCAAACTGGATAGCGGCAGCATGCTTGCCATTGTGCAGGAAGCCGACGAGCGCTTTAATCCGGGTGAAAGAGTACGTGTACTGGAAAGCCGCGGTGTAACACGCGTAAGTCATTAAAATTTCAAACTTCAGTCACCCTTTCGTCACGCAAGATTCGTAAAGTTCTCCTGTCTAAAAAATAGTCAGGAGGACAAAATGCTTGCACAGTATGCTGCACGCGACTTACAACAAGAAGCCGGTCAGTTATATACAGTTTTGCCCGCAATCCATCCGAGGTCGTCGAAGCGCAACAACTGCGCTATAAGGTATTCGCAGAGGAAATGGACGCACGCCTATACGGCAATGATGGTCATGATCGCGATGGGTTAGATGCGTTTTGGCGGGCCTGGCAAAATACATGCAAATGAATCGCTTTGAATACATGATAGGCTGCCGCAGTATAGGCAGGCAGATGGTGGACACATGGCGGCAAGCCTCTATAATAAGTTGCAGCATGATTACTTACCTCCACCTGAATACCGCGTGCTTCCACGCTGCCCTCTGCCGCTCGACGCCTTATCCACAGACATGGAAGTGACCTGTCCGCCCTTGACCAAAGGCTACTTGCGCCTAGGTGCTTATTAATGCAGCGAGCCAGCCTGGGATCCAGATTTCAATACAGCAGACACGTTGGTCATGCTACCTTTATCGCGCATCCCCAAGCGTTATGCCGCCCATTTCTTTAAATAATCCATTTTAATTGCATTGAATAACCAACATTCAGCTAAATTAACGCGTTGTTTTCGCATTAGCCGCATGGCGATACATATCCTATATGGCTTGTTTATCGCCGGCATCATTCTGCCGAGAGTGAACGCAAGACGGCGTGATCTAATTATCAGCCGCTGGTGTAAAGGTCTGCTGGCCGTGCTGAATATCCGCATTATCACTCGCGGCACGCTGCCGGATATCAACGTAGTCGGTACCATGTTTGTGGCGAATCATATCTCCTGGGTAGATATTCACGCACTTAACAGTGTGCGCGCCGTGCGCTTTATTGCAAAGTCCGAGATTCGCGACTGGCCGATATTTGGCTGGATATCCGAACAAGTGAACACACTCTTCACCGAGCGCACCAGGAGGTCTGATGCCGGACGCATGGTAGAACTCACTGCCAATTGTTTACGCGCTGGGGATTGCCTGTGTTTTTTTCCCGAAGGTACAACCTCGGATGGCACTGAGCTTAAGGCTTTCAAGGGTAGCTTGCTGCAAGCCCCCATTAATGCGGGAGCACAAATATGGCCGGTGACCATATGCTATCCCAATGCCGACGGCTGCGCCAATACAGAAATGGCTTATCACGCCAATATGAATTTGCTGGAATCCATCAGAAAGGTATTGGCACAACGTTCGCCAGTGGTTGAGCTACATTTTTCGCCACCTATCTTCACAGCGGGCCATGAGCGTCGAGACTTATCATTGCTAGCCAGACAGGCAATTGCGCACAACTTGAATCTGGCCCATTAATTTTTCTGGGCTAAATTTTTCGGGCTATGTCTTGCGAGCTACAGTTCACCTGGAATATTTTTTGATCTTCCAACCGCAGTGCAGTCAACTTACTACCCCATACACAGCCAGTATCCAGCGCAAACAAATTCGCGCGCTGTTGCAAGCCCAGCGCAGACCAATGTCCAAAAAGTATAGTGGTGTCAGCTGATTTTCTTTTAGGCACATCAAACCATGGCATATAGCCTGCCGGTATATCAGTCAGTTCACCCTTAAATTTGAAATTCATCTCGCCCTCAGCGGTGCAAATACGCAAGCGAGTTATGGCGTTAGTAATCAGGCGTAGCCTATCCATGCCCTGCAAATGCTGATCCCAGCGATTCGGCAAATTGCCATACATCTGCGCCAGGAAATCCAGATGACCAGGGCCTCTCAGGGCCACCTCTACTTCCGCCCCTAATGCCAACGCCTCCTCGGCACTCCATTGCGGCAACAAGCCACCATGCACCATAAGGTAATCACCTTCAGCATGAATCATGGGTTGATGCCGAAACCAAAACAACAACTCGTCTCTATCAGGCGCTTCAAGCAAGGCATGTAGCGTGTCACTCTTATGCAGCGCCACAAAACCTTCAGCAACGGCCAAGGTATGTAGATCATGATTGCCCAGCACGGTGACTATGGACGACTGATGCTGATAGGCCCAGCGCAGCATCTCCAGCGAGCCTGACCCACGATTGACAAGATCGCCGATCAACCACAGGCGATCACGTGCAGCGTTGAATTGAAAATGTTCCAGCAGGCGCTGGAATGTAAAATAACAGCCTTGAATATCGCCTATTACGTAAGTAGCCATGCGCTAGAGACAAGCCAACCCGGCGGAAATCAGCCGGGCTGGCTTGAAGATCAATTTACTGAGCCGCAGGTGCGGGCGGCGTAAATTTAGCGCCACTCTGATTTGCCATATAGGCAACTGCATTTGCGATTTCACCGTCTGTGAGATCAGAATTTCCGCCGCGTGCCGGCATCTGACGAATACCTTCCATGGCATGCTTGATCAGGGTTTCATAGCCTTGGGCAATACGGGGACCCCAAGCTGCCTTATCGCCAATTTTTGGCGATCCCAATGCACCGGAGCCATGACAAGCCGAACACACCGCCGTGACAACCTCTTCACCACTCTTATCAACGTGCGGGCCACTAGTATCAGCCACTTCGACGCTGGCTACGGGCTTGATGCGTTCTTCAACCTTAGCAGCCTTGATCGCCGGATCTGCATCTTCGATATGCGAAGCCTGTATGCCTATCAATAATTTAACTACCAGAAAAATCACCAATGCGGGAGCAGCCAAGCCGCCCAGCACCGCAAGAATCACTTGAGACACGGTAGTTTTTGGAAAATCGTGATGCTGCTCACTCATGGCAATAAGATCCTAAATGCATACGAAAGTCGCTGATTATACTGGGAAGGTGCGCATGGTAAAAGGACAAGCTATCGCTCTTTTGCTATAATTCGCGGTTATTGCTTGTCATATGCGCCCGTAGCTCAGTTGGATAGAGTGTTGGTTTCCGAAGCCAAAGGTCACAGGTTCGACTCCTGTCGGGCGCGCCAGTATCCGCGCAGGTTCAAGCATGCAGCAGGTTTGTAGCGCCCGCTAAAAACGGGCATTTGCTACAAGTTTGCTACAAAAAATGCGCTTAATCCTGGCGGAAAATCCGCAACGGTAGCTATACGAGACTCCCATAACTATTTAGGAGTCTCCTATGTCACTCGATATCATTGCACGTAAAAACGGGACCTTTCAGGCCCGCATACGTCTGCCGCAACTCAAGTCGCTTATCGGCAAGTCAACATACCACGAAACCTTCGACACCAAAGCCGAGGCCAAACGCCACGGCGAGCAGCTGCATGCCCAATATTTGAGCGGCCTCGTGCCCAAAAACTGCCGGCATGAGAACGTCACGCTGAACGACATCCTGGATAAGTATCTCAAGGAACGCGTACCCGAGATGCGTAGCGCGGATTCCGAAGGCTCCCGCGCGCGCAAAATGCAGAAATGCATGGGACACCTGCAGCTGCAAGACATCAGCATCAAGTTCCTCGAGGAGTACAAAGCCACCCGTCTGGGGCCCTTGGAAGTCCGCGTAGCCAATCGCAAGGCGGGACCCCGGCAAACCAACTACCTGCGCCAGAAAACTCACGTCAGCTCCGGCGCGCAGGCCAAACGCTATGTCAGGCCGCAAACGGTTCGGCACGAGCTCAGCATGCTGCGCCGTGCACTCAAGCATTTTGCCTATGCCGAGGAACTCGACTTCTCACGGCATGCCATTATGCATGTCAAGCTGCCTTCCAAGTCGCCAGAACTAACACGCAGCATCACCGATGAGCAGGCTGCATTGATCAGAGAGCATAGCGCATCAGCGGTTCTGGGTCGGGCACTGACCTTCATGCTCGAGACCTCGATGCGTCGCGGTGAGCTGGTCTCGCTGCAGTGGGAGGACTGCCACCTGGAACAGGGCTACGTCGTGCTGCACGATACGAAGTCGCCGTTAGAAGAAACCAGGGAATCCCGGGCAGTACCGCTGACGCCTCACGCCCTCGAAATATTGAGATCGATGCAACCGGTCCAGAAACGAGGCTCAGTATGGCCTATAACCAAAGACGCCCTAACCAAGGCCTTCGGCCGTGCCAAGGAGCGCGCCGGAATCCTGGGTATAAGATTCTACGATGCGCGACACGAAGGTACCACACGCTTTTTTGACCAGGGGCTCAATGTCATGGAGGTCGCCGCCATCACCGGTCACAAAGAACTACGCACGCTGAAGCGCTATACCCACATCAGTGCAGAACGGCTAGCCAAAAAATTACGCAGCAACAGCCCAATTTCACCCCAGCAGGATCCAACGGCAGTTACTGAACCGAGTCTTGAAAGCTGCAAGGCGACAGGAACTCCCGAGCCGCAGCAGGTATTGAATAAAATTTCACGCAATAACGTCCTTCAGTTCCCGAATCGGAGACGCGCATGAACAGCAGCGCTAAAAGATGTGGACGGCCGCCAAGATCGCCCTCCGTCGAATCGCAGACCATGGCCTTCCTTGAGATAGCAAGGAAATCACTTGCGCGATCGCAGGCAAAATATCTGACCTGGGACAGCATCACCGTGTATCTGCGCTATTGGCGGACGGATTATTTGCCAGCCCCCTGGGATCAGTGTGAAGTACTGGTCATCGCCCGGGTGGAAATACCCAAACGCTACCAGCGGCGCAACTGGTTCTGGCGCTATTGCCAGTTGTGTGCGGCCCTGGTAAGCGGAGGTGTTGTCATCGAGTCCGTGTTAAACAAAGACTTCTGCAAGGCATTGCGGCGTCATCCGGAGTTTATTGAATACCAGGATAAAAACTTCTTTCTGCACAAGAAACATCCACTTGACTGGCCACTAACGTTGGATTGGCTCAGTTTCCCGGATGGTCCGCAGTATGTCGGGAGGTATCGTCAGCCTGAACCACCCAATTATATAGAATGAAGATACAGAACGAGTTCTGCTGAGGTGTTGCAGGACTCGTTCCCAACACGGCAACACGAAATCAGGTAATGCGCTGGTGCTGCCATTACAACATGCCCATAAATATGGATAGCAGTCGCTATCAACCCCAGCGGCTAGTCATTGATATCGCCTTACACTTCGATTCTGCATGATTCTCTGGAGGTATAGTTCATAGGCTCGGCTGTTAGAACCATCCCATAGGCCTGTTCTGCGGCTGGGTACAAATAGGCTCATACCGGAATGACAGAATGCCTCAGCCGTAATTAACTGCCTTTTACACAAAATTCAGGGCACCACCTTTTACCGCGAAGTTACGCCCAGTTCTCTTTTTCCAATTACCAACATATCCTCCCACCGCGTCGTGTAGCTTGGACTCTTGTGGCCTTGTTTCATCTTCCATGGCTTCCTGAATCCTTCACTGGCAAGCTTCAGCGAGTCTTTACCCATTTTGCGGTTAATCGCATCGAGCGCAACCATTAGCCGTCCACTTTTCTCAGGT
>CAJDUO010000014.1_pt1 | contig 67446 bp, 68 predicted proteins | sample 7391151 | NCBI WGS metagenome assembly CAJDUO01 (sample SAMEA7055682, study PRJEB34461) | soil metagenome | biome: terrestrial ecosystem; feature: Peninsula; material: soil | place: Antarctica | collected 2016
TTCATGGCCTTGCTCCTCTTGTTTCCGCCATCTTACGATGACTCGGGTTAGGCAAGGCTTCCACTTAAACAGCTGTCCAGTTTTACGGGGCCACCTCTCCAGACGCACCTGGCGATAGGTTGCATAAGTGCTGATCAACACGACTACGCTCATTGCTGTCAGCAACGTAACCAATAAGCTTCGATGAATGGATGTCATGAGATTTTCGGTATAAAGTACCCTACACCACGTACGTTTCTGATTATTTCGCTCCCCAGTTTACGTCGCAAGGCGTGAATATAGACTTCCACGGCATTACTCTCGATTTCTTCGTCCCAGCCGTAAAGGCTTTGTTCTATTTGAGCACGAGAAAGCGGTGAGCCCGCTTGTTGCATTAGGGTACATAGCAGTGAAAACTCTCGTGCCGAGAGAGATATAGGACGGCCGTCCAGAGTAACTTCATGGGTGGCAGAATTCATAATTAGCCTTCCGTACTCAATGATCGGTTCCGGATGGCCAGACTTGCGACGCAATAAAGCTCTTATCCGTGCTGCCAGCTCATCGAAATTAAAGGGTTTTACCAGATAATCATCGGCACCAGCGTCTAGCCCGGCAATACGATCGGCCACTGTATCGCGGGCAGTAACTATCAATACAGGAATGATGTTCTTATGCCGCCGTAAATCGGCTAACACTTCCATCCCTGATTTGCGCGGTAGTCCAAGGTCAAGAAGCACAAGATCATAGGTCTCGTGTTTGAGCGCGAGAGCCGCAGAAATACCGTCATGAACCAGATCAACGGTATATCTATCCAAGCGGAGACCTTCACGGACGCTCTTGCCGATCATGGGGTCATCCTCGACTAATAATAGACGCATCGCATGTCAATACGGGTTAAAGGGAAGCTCACTTTCGACAATACATGTGCAATATTAATGTGAACAATCCCTGATCCAATGAATTAAAGATGATATCGCTCATGATTGGCCTGTTTGATCCATATTAGAGGCTCAAGTTCTTAGTCCAGCATTGGCTATACTGGGGTTTTTCCAAGATACATTGTCTGTTTTCCATGTATAGCCAATGAAGAACTAATATTTTATCGGTAAGGTATAAACAGAGGCTGGGCAAGTATGGCTATATCTATCAAATGACGATGGAGGTTGCGAATGCTGCTGATGAAGATAAAAGCAATCCTTGCTACCGTTTTATCCTTTCTGCTCGTAACTAATGTCTATGCCGCAGGAACGGTATTGGAGTTTAATCCAGACATTGGTCGAGTCGGCGAGCCAATGCGGGTCGAAGACCCTGGCGCTTTTCGTGTATGTGCGGATAAGGACAACATGCCTTTCTCTAACGAAAAGCAGGAAGGTTTCGAAAACAAAATTGCCGAGCTTATAGCACAAGATCTTGGTAAGAAACTGGAGTACCAGTTTGGGTATGATCGTTTTGGATTTATCCGAACCACGTTGAATGGGCATCTGTGCGATGTCCTTATCGGCACGAGCAGCGAGAATGACATGGTGCTCACGTCGCGCCCTTACTATCGTAGCGATTATGTCTATGTTTATAAAAAGGGAAGTGGCCTGAATATCAAAGATTGGGATTCACAAGACCTGCACAAGGCCAGGATTGGTGCGGTGGACTATGCGCCACCAACGCGCCCACTCCTCGACAAAGGACTGCTTGGTAACGTATTGGGCTATAAACTGATGCGTGACCCTGAACATCCAGCGAGCCAGATGATCGATGACTTAATAAAAGGCAAAATTGACGTAGCTATTGAATGGGGCCCAATCGCAGGCTACTTTGCCAAGAAAGAAGCGCCAACGGAACTTGTACTGGTGCCGTGTCCAGAATATAAGCAGATTAATCCGCATGGCAGGGAATACTGGGATATATCCGTGGGTGTTCGCAAGAAAGATAAAGACCGGATGGCCATGATTCAAGCGGTGTTGGACCGCAGGCAAGCGGATATCGACAAGATTCTGGATGATTATGGCATTCCTCACTTTCCGCTAGTGAAGAGCGCTACACTTAAAGGAGTTAACCAATGACTGTCAACCGCAAAAGCAAGTATGTGCCATGTGAATGCAAAAAAATATCGTCTGTGGCACAGAGTTCTAATTATATATTGAGCACCATTTTTTTGACGTTGCTTGGTTTGACCACTATATATGGTGAGGGCAGTGCAATTGCGGCTGAGAATGCCGTGGTGGCAAAAGTTGCCGGAAATGCACCGACGCTAAGTTTCCAAAAGACCCAGGATGGCTCCCCATTAGAAATCAAGGAGGAGCTGTTTGATACTCCTGTAGCCAAAGAATTTCTTGCCACGGGTAAAGACTCTTATATTGGCAATGCGGAAGCAGCTGATCGCGGAAAAAAACTCTACCAATTATATTCATGCATGCAATGCCATGGTGCGGAAGGGCATGGCCAGATCGGGCCTAATCTGCGAGGTCCAGACTACCGCTATTTCAAGGACGCAACCAACAAAGGCATGTTCGAAACCATATGGAACGGCACTCTCGGAGGGATGGGCGCTAAAGGTAAGGGTTTAATGGATCCATCAGCTCCGGAGGATGGGCTCATGCCTGATGAGGTGCTAAAAATTATTGCTTGGATTCGAAGTGATGGCAAAGTTACGGGAAACTAAGCCTGAATCACGTCAGGCTTACTACATACATTTACCTGAATTTATTTGGGAACTGGGATAGCTGGTCATTGCTACTGGTCCCGGAAGTCTTAGCCCGTAGCATGTTTGTCCTTGGATCACGAAAGAGGCTCTGGTCAGCTCGGTTGATCTTTCCAGTATGAGCATGTGTTCATTGGCTACACTGGACTTATCCAGAACCAGGACACCTTACTTGTCCCCAGTGTTGATGAGCAGCGGCAGATAAGAAGCGGGTTGCAGGAACTCGATCAATTTATCGGCATTGAAAGCCTTGTGGCTGATTATCCAGCGTGCCTTGCCTTGGTTGCTGGTGATGGTAATCATGGAGGGTTTCTAATATGTGCCACTTACAGCGCTGCTGTTTTGCCTGCTAGTGCGTTGTGACCGATGTAATTAGTGTTTCATAGCTCATGCCCATGCCGACGGAGATTCAGTATTGAAGGTCAGGCTGCCGATTTCAGCACTCGCCAGCTCCGGGGCTGTGGCGTGGTCAGAAGCAATGCAATCGGGGCGGGTGCTACAATTTGCCAGTCGTCGGCCTCCGGCGGAAAATAATGGCCTTCGTTTCATGGCACATCACACGAGGCTTTGCGCCGGCGTGAGTAATCTGGATGCCCGGTACTGCTGCTTAATGTTTGATGATTCGACTATGGGGTGCAGTGCCTCAGCGCGCTTCTGACCAGATGCACATGTTCCGCGCAGGTGGCCGTAGCTTCTATCATTACCAGTGTTGCCTGCCTATCGCGTGGCCGCCAGGTTAACCAGGCCAGCTAGAGGTGTGGATGTTTTGCCATAACAACCAGGTTTATTGAATAAAAATGGGTATATTGCCAATTTTGTTGCGCCATTCGGCAGGGCCGGTTTTGTGCACCGAATGGCCCTGGCTATCGACGGCTACGGTGACCGGCATATCCTCAACGATGAATTCATAGATGGCTTCCATGCCGAGTTCGGCGAAAGCCACGACACGGGTGGATTTGATGGCCTGGGAAATGAGGTAGGCGGCACCGCCAATTGCAATTAAATAAACGGATTGATGCTGGCGGATAACCTCGATGGCTTCATCGCCGCGCTCGGCCTTGCCTATCATGCCGAGCAGGCCGGTTTTGCTCAGCATGGTTTCGGTGAATCTATCCATGCGGGTTGCAGTGGTCGGGCCAGCCGGGCCCACCACTTCATCGCGTACCGGATCAACCGGTCCGACGTAATAAATAAAGCGATTGGTGAAATCGACGCCTTCAGGCAGCGGTTGGCCTTGGGCAATCAGCTCCACTATGCGTTTGTGCGCTGCGTCGCGCCCGGTCAGTAATTTTCCCGATAACAGCAGTTTTTCGCCGGGCTGCCATTGCGTGATGTCCTGCCTGGTCAGGCTGTCGAGATTCACGCGGCGCATCGGCGTGCTCGCATCCAGCGCGATTTGCGGCCAGTCGGCCAGCTTGGGCACAGGCAACTGCGCGGGACCGGAGCCATTCAGCACAAAATGCACGTGGCGCGTAGCAGCGCAGTTGGGAATCATCGCCACGGGCAGGGATGTTGCATGGGTGGCGGTATCCAGCACCTTGACATCAAGCACGGTGGTGAGTCCGCCCAAGCCCTGCGCGCCGATGCCGAGACGGTTCACTTTGTCGTACAGTTCAAGCCGCAGCTCTTCGGCTTTGTTGGCCGGGCCGCGCGCTATGAGCTGCTGGATATCAATAGGCGCAAACAGCGATTGCTTGGCCAGCAGCACCGCTTTTTCGGCGGTGCCGCCTATGCCTATGCCGAGCACGCCTGGCGGGCACCAACCGGCACCCATGGTGGGCACGGTGTGCAGTACCCACTCGACTATGCTGTCCGATGGCTCCAGCATGGCGAGCTTGGCCTTGTTCTCGGAGCCGCCGCCTTTGGCCGCGATGCTGATTTCAACGGTATTGCCCGGCACCAGTTCCACATGGACGACGGATGGCGTGTTGTCGCGCGTGTTGTTACGGCGGCCTGCCGGATCGGCGACAATAGAAGCACGCAGCACATTGTGCTCATCTTTATAGGCGCGGCGCACACCCTCATCTACCATTTCCTGCAAGCTCAAGGTTGATTCCCAGCGCACATTCATGCCGACCTTGATAAAGCTGACGACGATGCCGGTATCCTGGCACAAGGGGCGCTGGCCTTGCGCGCATAAATAGGAGTTGATGAGGATCTGCCCGATGGCATCGCGGGCGCCGGGCGCGGCTTCTCGCTGCCAAGCCTGATGCATGGCAGCGAGAAAGTCAGGCGCGTGGTAGCAGGATATGTATTGCAGCGCGCTATGGATGCTGCTGATGAAATCCTCTTGCCGGATTGAAGTCATGCTGGCTTTTGAGCTGGTGGGTAAATAATAGATTATAGCGCGGCGGGTAGAGATACGCAGTTGGCAAAAGCTGATAAAAATGCCTGCCACCCATCACCGGCTGTGCAGTTGGGCGAGAGGTTAAACGAGCACCCTGGAGATAAGTGCTGCGATCTCTTTTATGCCAACCCTTAACCTGAAAATAATTTCAATTAAATCAATAATATCAGCTTGGGGAGCATGAGCTTGGTGGCTGAGGAGCAGCCATGGTTGGTTTGCCTGGCTATGTGCCGCGCTTGTGTCCCGTGAGCTTGTGATTTAGCGGCTTGCAGTCCGGGCATTCTGGATATGCCTGAACATGTTAAAATTACAAGAATTACTTAGCACCTATTCTAAAATCTCGGGAAAACTTGAATATGTTTAGCGCAGAAAATACCCTTAATATTGTGGATCCGGATCTCTGGCAGGCTATTGAATCCGAACGCCGTCGCCAGGACGAGCACATTGAGTTGATCGCCTCGGAAAACTACACCAGCCCGGCCGTCATGCAGGCACAGGGCTCGCAGCTCACCAACAAGTATGCGGAAGGCTATCCGGGTAAGCGTTTCTACGGTGGCTGTGAATTTGTCGATCAGGTCGAACAAATTGCAATAGACCGCGTCAAGCAACTGTATGGCGCCGAGTATGCCAACGTGCAGCCGCACTCCGGCTCGCAGGCCAACCAGGCAGTGTATTTCTCCATCCTCAAGCCCGGCGATACCGTCATGGGTATGAACCTGGGCCACGGTGGCCATTTGACCCATGGTTCGCCAGCCAACCTGTCGGGCAAGCTGTTCAATATCGTGCCTTACGGACTGAATGAAAAAGAAGAAATCGACTACGATGAGATGGAGCGTATCGCCGTCGAGTGCAAGCCCAAACTGCTGATCGGCGGCGCCAGTGCTTATGCGCTGCGGTTTGACTGGGCGCGCATGGCAGAGATTGCCAAGAAGGTCGGTGCCTATTTCATGGTGGATATGGCGCATTACTCCGGCCTGATCGCTGCTGGCGTTTACCCTAATCCGGTGCCGCATGCCGACTTTGTCACCTCGACTACGCACAAGACCCTGCGCGGTCCACGCGGTGGCATCATTCTGGCCAAGGCGGAATTTGAGAAATCCATCAATTCCAACGTGTTCCCATCGCTGCAAGGCGGCCCGCTCATGCATGTGATTGCGGGTAAGGCCGTAGCCTTCCTTGAAGCATCCAAGCCTGAATTCAAGACTTATCAGGAGCAAGTGCTGAAAAACGCTGTTGTGCTGGCGCAAACATTGGCAGAACGCGGCTTACGCATTATTTCCGGCCGCACCGAGTCGCACATGTTCATGGTGGACCTGCGTCCCAAGGGCCTGACCGGCAAGGCCGCTGATGCTGTACTCGGCCAGGCACATATCACCGTCAACAAGAATGCGATCCCGAATGATCCGGAAAGCCCGTTCGTGACCTCAGGCATCCGCATTGGCTCACCTGCAATCACCACGCGCGGCTTCAAGCAGGAAGAAGCCAGGCTGGTGGCCAACCTGCTTGCCGACGTGCTGGATAATCCAGGCAATGAGGCTGTTATTGCCGCTACCAAAGACAAGGTGCATGCCTTGACCAGCCGCTTTCCAGTTTATGGCAGATAAATTGTGAAATGCCCTTTCTGCGGTGCTGACGATACCCAGGTGATAGATTCCCGGGCCAATGACGAGGGCGACAGTATCCGCCGCCGTCGGCGTTGTGCGCAGTGCGACAAGCGATTTACCACATATGAAACCGCGGAGCTGCATTTGCCGCAGGTGGTCAAGCAAAATGGCACGCGCGAGGAGTTCAGCCGCGATAAATTGCGGCTTTCATTCACGCGCGCGCTGCATAAGCGGCCGGTGCCTACGGAATATGTGGATAGGGCAATTGAACACATAGTGCAGAAAATACTCGGTCAGGGCGAACGTGAAATCATCGCGCGCGACCTCGGCGAGATCGTCATGCAGGAGCTGCGGCTGATGGACAAGGTCGCCTATATTCGTTTCGCTTCGGTTTACCGCAGCTTTCAGGATGTGGATGATTTCAACGCTGTTATTCGTGATCTGGATAAGCCGCACCGGCGCAACAGTGATAAGCCGGAAAAATCCTGAAACCCCGCACCTGGAAAATGCCATGAAACCAATCATAGGCGGAGAAAGTTTTGATCAAATCCGCTGGATTGCCGCAGCCGCCGCGTCACCCAGCATGTATTTATAGCTTGAGCTCTATGTTTACTAGCGCAGATCATCAATATATGGCGCAAGCCCTGCGTCTTGCAGAGCAGGGTCTATACACGACCGCGCCTAATCCGCGCGTGGGCTGCGTGATTGTCAAAGATGGCGTGGTCATAGGCGAGGGCGCGCATCTGCGTGCCGGTGAGCCTCACGCGGAAGTGATGGCCCTGCGCGCAGCAGGCGGGCATGCGCCTGACAAAATACAGGGCGCGGATGTGTACGTGACGCTGGAGCCCTGCAGTCACCATGGCCGTACTCCGCCCTGTGCCGATGCGCTGATACATGCAGGGGTAAAAAGCGTAGTCGCTGCCATGCAAGACCCGAACCCGCAAGTCGCCGGCAGCGGGCTTGCGCGCCTTGCCGCCACAGGTATCGAAGTGGCTTCCGGCTTAATGGAAGCGCAGGCGCGCGCATTGAATCCAGGCTTTATCTCGCGCATGACGCGCGGCCTTCCCTATGTGCGCAGCAAAATCGCTGCCAGCCTGGATGGCCGTACCGCGCTTGCCAATGGCGTCAGCCAGTGGATTACCGGGGAAGCGGCAAGGCTGGATGTGCAGCACTGGCGCGCGCGTTCCTGCGCCATCATGACCGGTATTAGCACCGTGCTGGCAGATGACCCGAACATGAACGTGCGCGCACTCAATATTGGCCGCCAGCCTTTGCGCGTGGTCGTGGATAGCCGCCTGCGTATTGCACCGCAGGCCAACATACTAAAAGGTGGCAACGTGCTGGTTGCCTACGCCGGTGATCCCGATAGCAAGGCCCTGGCCTTGCAGCAGGCCGGGGCAGAGCTATTGCTGTTGCCTGGTGCAGACGGTCGTGTACATCTTAGAAGCCTGCTGCATGAGCTAGCCAGGCGTGAAGTCAATGAAGTTCTGGTGGAAGCCGGGCAAGGCCTGAATGGTGCGCTGCTTGAGCAAAACCTTATCGACGAATTTTTGCTGTATTACGCTGCCGTATTCATGGGCGGTGAAGCCAAAGGCATGTTCGCAATGCCTGCGTTGACGCAGATGAGCCAGCGTACGCAACTTGAGATCCTGGATTTGCGTCAGGTAGGCGCTGATATTCGCCTGCGTGCCCGCCCCCAAACTTGAATCCGGGATTTACAATCTAAACCTCACTCCTCATTACGAGACTACAGTCGACCCAACGTGTTTATTGATACACATTGCCATCTGGATGCTGGTGAATTCGATGCGGATCGCGATGCATTGGCGCTGGCAGCCCTGCAAAAGGGCGTTTCCATGATAGTGGTGCCCGCCGTCGAGCGCGCCAACTTTAATGCGGTATGCAACCTGGCTGATCAGCATGCACACTGTGCGCTTGCTTTAGGCATACACCCTTTATGTGTGGATAGGGCGCAGCCGGATGATGTGTCATTTCTGGCTGCATTGGTCGAAAAAAAACTCAGCGGGAAAAAGCAGCCGGTGGCGATAGGCGAGATCGGCCTGGATTTCTTTATTGAAGGCTACAGCCGCGAGCGCCAGGAATACTATTTTGCCGAACAACTAAAGCTCGCGCGCCAATTTGATTTGCCGGTCATCCTGCATGTGCGCCGCTCTGTTGATGATGTGCTCAAGCATTTGCGCAGGATTAAAGTGCGGGGCGGTATTGCCCATGCTTTCAATGGCAGCCGCCAGCAGGCCGATATATTTATTGATCTGGGTTTCAAGCTGGGGTTTGGCGGCGCCATGACTTACCCGCGTGCCTTGAAAATACGCGAGTTGGCGGCAACGCTGCCACTGGGGTCCATGGTGCTGGAGACTGATGCCCCGGATATTGCGCCGGAATGGCTGGGGCATCATGGTCGCAATAGCCCAGACCAGCTGCCTGAAATCGCACAAGTATTGGCGGATTTGCGTGGTATAAAACGCTCGGAAGTGGCTGAAATAACGACAAGGAACGCGCTTGACAGTCTGCCAAAATTGGCTCAGTTATGCACATGATCTCAAGTGTCACATTAACTTGGGTCAAAAAACCATACAAATCCAACGACATATAGTAAGTTATTGATTTTAATAAAAAAAATAACAGATTAAAATATAGGCGATTTGAAAAAACTGTTTTGAATGCAAGAGTTACATTTTCAAGTCACAGATATTCACAAAGTTATCCACAGTTTTTGTGGATGGGGGAAACGGATTTTTAAGTATGAAAATTAATAGCAAGCACTTTCGTACTATTTGGCCTGCGGCCACAGGCATGGCGGTTGAGATTATCGATCAGACCCTGCTGCCGCATGTGTTTGAAGCCAAGCGCATTGATTCTTTGCCTGCGATGATACGCGCGATCAAGTTCATGCAAGTGCGCGGGGCGCCGCTTATAGGCGCGGCGGCAGCTTATGGTCTCGCTTTGGCCATGCTGGAGGATGATGGTGACGCCTATCTGCAGCAGGCTGCCACGGCCTTGCTGGCTAGCCGTCCCACAGCCGTTAACCTGCGCTGGGCGGTGCAGCGCATGCTGCAGCGCTTGCAGCCGGTGCCGCCTGCGCAACGCTTGACAGTAGCCTGGACCGAGGCCGCAGCCATTTGTGATGAAGATGTGCAACTGAATCAGGCCATAGGCCAGCATGGGCTTAAGCTCATACAGGCGGCCGGCCAGGGCAGGACCATGAATATCCTCACCCACTGCAACGCCGGCTGGCTTGCCACCGTCGACTGGGGCACGGCGCTGGCACCCATCTATGCGGCACATGATGCCGGTATTTCGCTGCATGTCTGGGTAGATGAAACGCGTCCGCGCAACCAGGGCGCCAGCCTCACGGCCTGGGAGCTCGGCCGGCACGGCGTGCCGCATACCGTGATCAGCGATAATGCAGGTGGCCATCTCATGCAGCATGGGCAGGTGGATATGGTGATCGTGGGCGCAGACCGCGTCACCAGCACAGGCGATGTCTGCAACAAGATCGGCACTTATCTGAAAGCGCTGGCGGCCTTTGATAATGCCGTGCCCTTTTATGCCGCTGTGCCATCACCGACCATAGACTGGACTATTACAGACGGTGTGCATGAGATTCCCATCGAAGAGCGCGATGCAGTTGAAGTGGCGTGCATAAGCGGCCGCTTGCCGGATGGCCGGATGGCAACGGTCGAGCTGCTTCCTGCGGGAACTGCCGCAGCTAATCCGGCATTTGATGTCACGCCGGCAAGATTGGTTACCGGCATCATCACTGAGCGCGGAGTATGTGCGCCCGCTCAGTTAGCCCAACTTTTTGAAGGATGAGGACCATGCCTACACAACGCGAAGACCTGCTCGAAATTACGCGCAAACTGGTTGAGCTGGGGCTTAACCAGGGCACCTCCGGCAACGTCAGCGTGCGCCCGCCGATGGCTTTCTGATTACGCCGTCAGGCATGGAGGTTGCCGCCATGACCCCGCATGACATGGTGTGTATGGGGTTTGATGGCGCGCCTGCTAACAAGAAAAATGACGAGCGTCAGCCTTCCAGCGAGTGGCGTTTTCACCGCGACATCCTGCAGGCGCGCCAGGAAATTGGCGCCGTGATCCATACCCACTCCATGTTCGCCACCACGCTGGCATGTTTACGCAAAGATATTCCGCCATTTCATTACATGCTAGCCGTAGCGGGTGGCGACAGCATTCGCTGTGCACCTTATGCCTTGTTCGGCTCGCAAGCGCTATCCGATCTGGCATTGCAAGCACTGCAGGGCCGTAAGGCCTGCTTGTTGGCCAACCATGGCATGATAGTCATCGGCAGCGATCTGGAAAAGGCGCTGGCACTGGCGGTGGAAGTCGAGACCCTGTGCGAGCAATATTGGCGCGCCCTGCAGGTAGGGCAGCCGTATTTGCTGAGCGAGCAGGAAATGGCGCAGGTGGCGCAGCAATTCAAGGGCTATGGCAGCTGGAAGCAGGAGTAGCTGGCTGGGAGTGCTCCGCGTCGAGTAAGAAAGGGGGGGGCTGAATCACGCTGCTTGCCCATTTTGTATGCGCATTAAACCTTTGCCGTTCCCGGGTGTCACTAATGTGCGATGCCGAGTCCGTGTGCGTCAGCCCTTCACCTTCCTGTGGCCTACTATTTTAGCGGCATGCAGAGCATTGACAGGTAAAATAGGCTATGGCTAAATATACTCAGTTTCATACAAGTTAAAAAAGTTAATCGTTATTTTTAGTAAACAGGTTATAGCGAGTAATGAAGAGACAGGTGTCAGCGGACGATAGCCGTGACGCATGGCGGTTTTTCTGAGTATGGCCGCCAAGCTATCCGCGACATGGACCACTGGTGTGTCTCATATCCTTATATGTCTCGTAGCGTTGTGTTGTATCGCATGTGTTTTACTGGAATTTTCACTGCCATCTGGTTGGGGATCCGGATGCATGATGAATAATGATTAACGGCCGACTTCCCCAAAGTCATTTACGGGCTCTGGCCGAGCGCCTTGAGGAGTAAGTTAATTCGTGTGTGCACATGTGCTGGAAGAAGGGTGTTTATGGCTGCTGGAGTCGGCGCCTAACGCCATGCTCATCGCCGATGCCGCAGGACTCATCGTCTACTCCAATAGCCTGGCCCAAGCATTATTTGGGTATAGCCGCGAGGAGCTGCGTGGCCTGACCATGGAAAGTCTCCTGCCCCAGCGTTACCGGCATGAATACAGTTTTCCGCTACAGCAACCCACGATGGGCAACGGACTCAAGTTGTCCGGACAGCGCAAGGATGGCAGCGAGGTTGCGCTCGACATCGACTTGAGCGCCTTGGAGACCAGCGCCGGCACCATGACCATGGCTGCCATCCGTGACCTGAGCTTGCAGGATCGTGCCATTGAGGAATTGCGGCACGCGGAAACTCATCTTGAACATATCATCGACTCAATCAATGATGTCGTGTGGTCGATTACCCCATCCGGGGATCGTGTCCTTTTTGTTAATTCAGCCTGGGAGCGGGTCTTCGGGCATTCTCACACCGAGGCGCAAAACAATCCGGGACTCTGGCAGCAAACCATCCACCCTGAAGACCGGTCGCAGGCGTTAGACGCGCTTGCGACGTTGCTGGCTAAAGATCAGCTTAACCTGGAATACCGTATCGTCCGCCCTGATGGCGAAGTGCGCTGGATCTCCGATCACGCCACTGTAGTGCGCGACGCGCAAGGGGCTCCGGTACGCATCGACGGCATCGGACGCGACATCACCTGGCGCAAGCGGGACGAAGAGCGTCAAGCCATGCTGATGTACGAGTTGCAGAGCGCCAACGAAGAGCTGAAACATTTTGCCTATGTCGTCTCGCATGACCTCAAGGCGCCATTGCGTGCGATCGGCTCATTGGCGGAATGGATAGCCACTGATTACGCCGACAAGTTCGACAATGAAGGCAGGGAGCACCTGCGCCTGCTGGTTGGCAGGGCGCGCCGTATGGATGCGCTGATTAATGGCATCCTGCAGTATTCGCGCGTAGGGCAAGCCTATGAGGAGCGCATGGATGTGGACCTGAATACGCTGATGCACGAGGTAATCGACTCGCTCGCGCCACCGGCGCATATCCGCATAAAGATCGACACGCCCTTGCCTACTGTGCATGTCGAGCATACTCGCATGCAGCAGGTGTTCCAGAATCTGCTTTCAAATGCCATTAAATACATGGACAAACCGCAGGGCGAAGTGCATATCGGCTGCGTCGCCGAGAAAAAAACCTGGAAATTTTATGTGCGCGACAATGGTCCCGGCATCGAGCAGCGCCACTTTGAGCGCATCTTCCAGTTATTTCAGACATTGGCGCCGCGCGACCGGGTCGAGAGCACCGGCGTTGGACTGGCCTTGGTGAAAAAAATTATCGAGTTGCACAAGGGTAGTGTCTGGCTGGAATCGAAAGTTGGAGTAGGTAGTACGTTTTTCTTTAGCTTGCCCAAACGCGGGCAGTAACAAAACACATAGAGGACAGATGGAGACAATGAATGAGGATTAAAAACAAGCCGATTCTGCTGGTTGAGGATGATCAGGTCGATAGCATGACGGTCAGGCGCGCGCTTAAGGAGCTGCATGTGACCAATCCGCTGACACATGTAGAAAACGGCGAGGAAGCGCTTGCCCATCTGCGCGATCCTGCCCGCGACAAGCCCTGCATCATCCTGCTTGATCTCAATATGCCCAAAATGGGAGGTATCGAGCTTTTGCAGGTGATTAAGCATGACGAGCTGCTCAAGATTATCCCGGTGGTCGTGCTCACCACTTCCGAAGAGCAGCAGGACAAGGTGGAGAGTTTTAATCTCGGTGTGGCCGGCTATATGGCCAAGCCGGTCGATTACCAACATTTTGTCGAAGTGATGCGCTCTATCAATACCTACTGGACCCTTAGCGAGATGCCATCATGAACGTAACAATCAAATCAATGGACGGAGCGGAATTGACAACCAAGCGCCATGTACGCATCTTGCTGGTAGAAGACGATGTAGTCGACCGTATGGCCTGCCGGCGCGCCTTGCAACAGCACCCTGGCTACGAGTGCGAGCTTTACGATGCGGATACCGGCAGGCAGGGCCTGCAACTGGTCCAGGATCATGAGTTCGATTGCATCTTGCTTGACTATCACCTGCCGGATATGACAGGTCTTGAGTTCCTGGCGGAGATCGCTGATGCGCTGGGCAAGGTCCAGGTACCGGTACTCAAGCTGACCGGCTCCGACAATGTTGCCATTGCCGTCGAGGCCATGAAACACGGCGCACGCGATTATCTGATCAAGGATACGGAAGGGCGCTATCTGGAATTGCTGCCGGCAGTGATTGAGCGCGTACTGGGCGAGCAGCGGATGCTGGAGGAAAAGCATCACGCTGAGATGAAATACCGTATGCTGGTTGAGCATCTTCCTAACATTACCTACATCCTGACACTTGAGGATGTGGGGCGTATGGAATTCGTCAGTCCGCAAATTGAGTGTCTTGGCTTTAGCCCGGAGGAGTGGGTCAAGCAGGGCGACCTCTGGCTTCAGCAGACACATCCCGAAGATCGCGATCAGGTCATGCAGGAAATTTTGCACTGTCGTGATAGCGGCGAGGCGTTCAACTGCGATTACCGGATATATACGCGCACTGGCGACATACTCTGGTTTCACGATGAAGCGCGCGTGGTACGTGACGAGCATGGCAATAAGCTGTTCCTGCAAGGCGTCATGCTGGATATCACAGAAAAGAAATCCATGGAGGCCGAACTCGTCGAGCATCGCCACCGGCTCGAACAGCAGGTGGAGCTGCGTACGGCAATGCTGGAGCGGTGCATTGCCGCCCTGGAGTCTGCCAATGAGAATCTTTGCACAAGGATTGATGAGAACATGGCCGCTCTGCGCCAAGCCAGATTGGCGCAGCTGCGCTGCCAGATGGCGCATTCATTGGTGGAGGAGGCGATCCTGGACGTGGATGCGGGCGGACTCCTTACCCTGCTGAATCCGGCAGCCGAGCGCTTGCTCATGATAAACAATGAAAAAGCACGGGGCCGCCCGCTTGTGGAAGTGCTGAAGCTAACCGGCAGCGATGGACTGACCATTGAGGACATCCAGCGGCGCTGCTTCGGTCGGCAGCATGAGAGCGTGCGGCTGGAAGCTGCAACCCTGTTGCGGGAGGACGGTGTGTCTCTGGCCGTATCTGGCTCGTTCGCGCCTATAGTCAGCGAAGATAAGGAGGCCGTAGGCCTGTTAGCGCTGCTGCAGCATCTTCCATTATAACGATATAAGGTCATGGCACGAGTCCATGACCTTATGAAACAAACTTGCTGTGTCTCATATCCTTCATTGTGAGGGTGGGGCGTTTCCAGTAAAATAGACTCCCGTCCGCAATGTCCAAAAAGTTCCATTCATGACCAAATACGTATTCGTCACCGGCGGGGTAGTTTCCTCATTAGGTAAAGGCATTGCAGCCGCCAGTCTGGGCGCAATTCTAGAGTCGCGTGGTATCAAAGTGACCATGCTCAAGCTGGATCCTTATATCAATGTTGATCCCGGCACCATGAGCCCGTTTCAGCATGGTGAAGTATTCGTTACCGACGATGGCGCCGAGACTGACCTCGACCTTGGCCATTACGAGCGTTTTATCAGCGCGCGCATGGGCAAGAGTAATAATTTCACTACGGGTCAGATTTACGAAACCGTCATTAAAAAAGAACGTCGCGGTGAATATCTGGGCAAGACCGTGCAGGTGATTCCACACATCACCGACGAAATCAAAAACCACATCAAACGTGGTGCCGAGGGTGCAGAAGTCGCCATCGTGGAAGTGGGCGGCACGGTCGGCGATATTGAATCGCTGCCATTTCTTGAAGCTATCCGTCAGATGGGTTTCGAGGAGGGTCGCGGCAATGCCTGCTATATCCACCTTACTTTATTACCCTGGATCCCTACCGCAGGCGAGCTGAAAACCAAGCCTACCCAGCACTCGGTAAAAGAATTGCGCGAGATTGGTATTCAGCCGGATATCCTGCTGTGTCGTGCAGACCGCAGTATTCCTGATGATGAACGGCGCAAGATTGCGCTGTTCACCAATGTTGCGCCGGAAGCCGTTATTTCAGCAGTGGATGCGGATTCGATTTACCGCATTCCCGGCCTGCTGCATGACCAGATGATTGATGAAATCGTCTGTCACAAGCTCGGCATCCTGGCGCGCGCGGCGGACCTTTCAAGCTGGAATAAAATCGTGCATGCGTTGGAAAACCCGCAGCATGAGATAAATATTGCTTTCGTCGGCAAGTATGTCGACCTTACAGAATCCTATAAGTCGTTGACTGAAGCGCTTATCCACGCCGGTATCCATACCGATTCCAAGGTGCGTATTCACTACATGGATTCGGAAGATATTGACCGGGACGGTACCGACGCATTGCAAATGATGGATGCGATCCTCGTGCCTGGCGGCTTTGGTAAACGCGGCACAGAAGGCAAGATTGCGGCAATCCGCTATGCGCGTGAGCACAAGATTCCTTATCTTGGTATTTGCCTGGGCATGCAGCTTGCCGTAATTGAGTTTGCACGTAATGTCGCCAAGCTGGATGCTGCGAATAGCACGGAATTCAATCCTGACAGCCCGCATCCGGTAGTCGGCTTGATTACAGAGTGGAAAACTGCCGACGGCAAGGTGGAAAAGCGTCATCAGAATTCCGACCTTGGCGGTACCATGCGCCTTGGCGCGCAACGCTGCCCAATCGAGGCTGGTACCCTGGCCTCACAAATTTATGGTGCCGAGGTCAATGAGCGCCATCGTCACCGTTACGAAGTAAACAACAACTACGTTGACCAATTGCAGGCCGCGGGCCTGGTCATTGCTGCGCGTACACCCAGCGAGAACCTGTGCGAGATGATAGAGCTGCCGCAAGACACGCATCCGTGGTTTGTGGCCTGCCAGTTTCACCCGGAATTCACTTCCAATCCACGCACTGGCCATCCTTTATTCAAGGCCTATATAGAAGCCGCGCTGCAAAACCAGCAAAAAAATCGTAAGGAAAGTAAATAATGCAACTATGTGGTTTTGAAGCGGGGCTGGATCAGCCTTTATTCCTGATTGCCGGTCCTTGCGTGATTGAATCGCAGCAAATGGCGCTGGATACCGCTGGCCAGCTCAAGGAAATCTGTGCGGCCGTGGGCATCCCCTTCATCTACAAATCGTCCTACGATAAAGCCAACCGCAGCTCCAACAAGACTTTCCGCGGTTTTGGCATGAGCGAGGGCCTGAAAATCCTGGATGAAGTCAGGCGCCAGATAGGCGTGCCTATCCTGACTGATGTGCATACTGAAGAGCAGGTACCGGAAGTGGCTTCCGTGGTCGATGTACTGCAAACGCCGGCTTTCCTGTGCCGCCAGACCGATTTCATTACGGCAGTGGCAACTTGCGGCAAGCCGGTCAACATTAAAAAAGGCCAGTTTCTCGCCCCAGGTGATATGAAAAATGTGGTACAAAAAGCCAAGGAAGCCAATGGTGGGCAAGATACCATCATGGTATGCGAACGCGGCGTCTCATTCGGCTACAACACCCTGGTGTCCGATATGCGCGGCCTGGCGATTATGCGCGAAACCAATTGTCCGGTTGTGTTTGACGCGACCCATTCGGTGCAGCAGCCGGGCGGGCAAGGTGACAAGAGCGGCGGTCAACGCGAGCATGTGCCAGTATTGGCTCGGGCAGCGGTAGCGAGCGGGATTGCGGGCATATTCATGGAAACCCACCCCGACCCATCCAAGGCTTTGTCCGATGGCCCGAATGCGTGGCCGCTGGCAAAAATGCAGGCTTTACTGGAGGTGCTGGTGGATATGGACAGGCTGGTCAAAAAAGCCGGATTTATTGAACAAACTTTGTAATTTTTTTGCAGCACGTTGATAAAGGAAAAAATATGAGCGCAATCGTAGACATTATCGCCCGCGAAATTATGGACTCCCGCGGCAATCCCACCGTCGAAGCCGATGTGTTGCTGGAATCCGGCATCATTGGCCGCGCAGCTGTGCCTTCTGGCGCATCTACCGGCAGCAAGGAAGCCGTGGAGCTGCGCGATGGCGATAAAACGCGCTATCTGGGCAAGGGCGTGTTGCAGGCGGTAGAAAATGTCAACACGGAAATCTGCGAAGCGATTATCGGCCTGGATGCCGAAGAGCAAAGCTTCATCGACAACACCCTGATCGAACTCGATGGCACCGATAACAAGTCGCGCCTCGGCGCCAATGCCATCCTGGCTGTATCCATGGCTTGTGCCCGTGCTGCTGCGGAAGAAAGCGGCTTGCCGCTTTATCGCTATTTGGGCGGCTCCGGCCAGATGCAATTGCCAACACCCATGATGAATATCATCAATGGCGGTGCGCATGCGAATAACAGTGTCGACATGCAGGAATTCATGATTATCCCGGCTGGTCGCCCCAGCTTCCGTGAGGCCTTGCGCTGTGGTGCTGAAGTGTTCCATGCCTTGCATAAAATCTTGCATAAAAAAGGCTTGGCTACCACGGTAGGTGATGAGGGTGGCTTTGCGCCGAATCTGCCATCTAACGAATCTGCCATTCAATACATCCTGGAAGCAATCTCGGCTGCTGGCTATGAGCCGGGCCGTGATGTGTTGCTTGGCCTTGATTGTGCCAGCTCGGAGTTCTACAAGGACGGCAAATATCATCTGGCCTCCGAAGGCTTGCAACTGACCTCTGCACAATTTACCGACTACCTGGCTACCTGGTGTGATAAGTACCCCATCATCAGCGTTGAAGATGGCATGAGCGAATTTGACTGGGATGGCTGGAGCCTGCTGACGCAACGCCTGGGCGATTCGACCCAGCTTGTGGGTGATGACCTGTTCGTGACCAACGCAAAAATTCTGAAAGAAGGCATACAGCGTGGTGTCGCTAACTCCGTGCTGATCAAGGTTAACCAGATCGGTACTTTGACAGAGACTTTCCAAACCATAGAAACCGCCAAGCGCGCCGGTTATACCTCAGTGATTTCGCACCGTTCGGGTGAAACCGAAGATACCACCATTGCCGATATCTCAGTCGCCACTAACGCGCTGCAAATCAAGACTGGTTCGTTGTCACGCTCCGAACGTATAGCCAAGTACAACCAGCTGCTGCGTATCGAAGAAGAACTGGGTGATGCGACCAGCTATGCCGGTAAGGACGCGTTTTACCAGCTTGTCCGATAGACATCAGTTCTTCAGGTGCGAGTCCTCACGCTTATATTTGTCATCCTTATTTCCTCGCTACAGTATCCGCTGTGGTTGGGTAAAGGGAGCTGGCTGAGGGTGTGGGACTTGAACCGGCAAATCACGACACAAAAAGAGGCTAATGCTACGTTCAAAGCGCGTAATGACACGCTGGACGCAGAAGTACGTGATCTCAAGCAAGGTTATGCCGCTGTTGAAGAGCGCGCGCGCAGCGAGTTGGGCATGGTGAAGCAGGATGAAGTGTTCTACCAGGTTTTGCAGTCTGATATTACAGCCGATCGCGCTCCGGCTTCGCAGCCGGTAGCAGTTGCCCCTGCGACTGCAGTCCAGTCCAAACAGTCACATGCAACTGGCCCTGCGCTTAAAGTCCAGTCTCCAAGAGACTAAGCTTTAAGCTTAGTTAGCCAGGCTGTAAGGCAGTTCCTGAATTACCAGCTCAGTATCTTTCCAGAGCACTTTACCTGCTTCCAGGCTTTCCAGCCGAATTTCTGCCAGTACATCGAAGCCGCCTAGTGGCGAAGCGGCGCTACGGACTATCTTGCCTGCCTCAGTGCCGTCGGTACTTGATACATCATCGCCGACTTGTGGAGCTTGGGCAGACGCTATATGAGCCAGTTGGGTGCGGCGCTTGACCTTGCCCAGGTAGTGCGTGCGCGCAACAATTTCCTGCCCGGTATAGCAGCCCTTCTTGAAGTTGATGCCGCCCAGTACATCCAGATTGACCATTTGCGGCACAAAAGCCTCCTGCGTTGCGGGCACAATATCGGGGATGCCGGCCTGTATTTCCAGCCATTCCCAGCTAGCTTTGCCGGCAGGCTGGTAACCATGCTGTTTCAGTTGATCCCAGATGGCAGGTGCATGCTCCATGTCGCTATAAACCTGATAGCGCGCTACCGGTCCAGGCAAGCGCAGCAGCGCGCCTTGCTCCAGCGTCACCAGCTCATGATCCAGGCGCGGCACTTGGGCAAAAATGGTGCGCAAAGCATTTTCTGCATTGTTGCCGGCTATACCGAAACGCACGATGTTGTCAGAAACATCGGTAATCGTCACTTTGGAGCGCAGCACAAACATCTTCAGTCGCTTCATGATGGGTTCAATCAGGCGGCCATCGAGTTGCAGATGGATATGGTCGGAATGAGTGGAAGCCAGAAATAGTGCCAGCAACCGGCCTTTGGGGTTGCAGTAGCCGCTATAGTGACTGCTGTTGCCGTCCAGTAGTTTGACATCGTTGGTGACCTGGCCTTGCAGGAAAGTGGCAGCGTCTTCGCCGCGCACTTGCAGTAAAGCCAGGTGCGAGAGATCAACCAGAACGTTGCCCGTAGCCGCGGCCTGCAGCTCAGCCTGGGGGTTGCCAAAGCTGACAACCTCGTTAACTCTGCCGTTATCAGCTATTACGGCGCCCTGGACTGTCAGAAATTCATGCCATTGTGTCATCATCGTCTTACTCGGAATCCATCATTGCGGAGAAAATATGCCCCATTATAACGTGAAGCCTGTTCAACTTACTTTGCAGCCTTCCTATTCGCTCGCTGCGGTGCTGGCAGTGGCGGGAGCAGGCGCATGCCTGATCGTGGCCTGTATGCCTCTGGCTATTAGTCTCAAATTTCTGGTTTGCGTTCCCATTATTCTGGCAACGCCATATTGCATCGCACAGGAGGCCTTGCTCAGCCTGCCATGGTCATATGCGGGCTTGGAGCTGAATCACAAGGGTGAGTTGCGGCTAATACGCAAAGATGGAAGCAGGAATGCTGCCACTGTGTTGCACAGCAGCTTTATGGCAACGTACCTGACTATCCTCAATCTCAAGCTCGACCATGGCCGTTGGCGCAGAAACCTGATTCTTACCCCGGATCGGGTGGACAGCGGCGCCTATCGCCAGTTCAGGGTATGGCTGCGCTGGGGTCGTCAGGTTGTGGATGAGGTGCCGGAAGAAGCCTGACGCTTGCCACGCGCAGCCAGGCCTTGCAGGTAATTTGCAAATTGCTTGAGCGGATGCCTGGGCAAATAAGCCGCAATAAAAAGCAAGCCGGCAAGCGAGGCCAGCAACCAGCGTAGTTCAAAAGCGGCTTTGTCGCGCCGTACCGGCTTTTGCTTGTTCATGGCGCGCTGCACCTCCTGCAAGCTGTCACCGCGCACATACGTGCCATGGACTTCTTTTGCCAGCGATGTGAGATATTCTTCGTCGAGCCTGGACAAATAGCGGTCGCTCTCGCCGTTCGTAACGTTGTTATCGCGTACGCCGATATTGGCTTGGGAAATCTGCGCCATGCCGGGCTGCAGGGCGAAGCTGTCGCCTGCCCAATAGCCGATGAGCTGGTTTTTTTCGTCGAGCTTGGGAATGGGGGTGCCCTTGTCACTGCCTATGCCTACGAACAACCAGCCATCGCCGCCCTGGAAGTTGGTCAGGTCGCGCGTATTGAATGCGTGCAGTTTGGGTGCTTCTTCACCATCGGTGAAGAAAACCGCTTGTGCTGACTCGGGAAAAGCGTGAATCACGCGGGCGAGGGTCGGCATGCTTTCACGTATGCGGCTGTTGCCAGACCAGGCGGTGCGCCAGTCCAGGTGGTCTATGGTGTCCTGGATGGCGGCGTAATTAGCGCATACCTCTATTGGTGTATAGAGCGCCGCGACACTGGCTCCGGCAAACAGGCCCAGGCTGACGTTGGTGCCGCAGGGCATGGCGCTGACCAGGTTATGCAACACATCTTGCGTATAGGCAATGCGGCTGACAGGCTTGCCATTCAGTTCCTTATCCATCACGTTCATGCTTTGCGTGATATCGGCTACCAGCAGATAGCTGTAAATATCACGCTTGATGAGCACGGTGGGCTTGAACATGGCCACAATCAGCAATACCAATGCGACCGCCAGCAAGGCGCTATCGTGTCGATGACGTAGATAACTAACTATTTTTCTCATCGCTTGACGCCTGCAAATTCGTTGTCAGGCATTAAGGCAAGCCAACCGGAATGTTGCCCATTATTAGCCCGGGCGTATCCGATTCGCCCACCCCTGGCGTGGGCGTGGCTGACAGCATGGTCAATACCCGATCAAGGTTGTGGCGGGCATCCCAGTAACTATTATCGAATCTTAATGATTGCTGATAGGCGCTCTGGGCTTGCCTGAACAGGTATTCGGTTTCATCACGTACTTTATGGTTGGTACCATTGATCGCCAGCCCCTTCAAAAAGAAAATATTGCCGAGGTTGTACTGTATGGCCGAGCGCTGGTTGGTATTGCCTGCAGGCAATAGTTGCGTGAAGAGCAGGGTAGCTTCTTGGTAGCGTTCATTTTTAGCCAGCCAGTAAGCGGTTGAAAATTTCGCCTCAAAGCTTTGCCGGTCAGTTTTGGGAGTTTTCCCCTCGGCTACTGCGGCGTTGAAGGTCTCGATCTGATGAATGCGATTGTTCTCATAAACGGCAGCAAGTAGTGTAACCAGCACCGTAACAGTCAGTATCCAGGTTAATTTTTTTACGCCCAGTGGTCTTATGCTCAGTGCCATGTCCTGACCTCCAGAAATTTCACGCTTAATAACAGGCCAACCATGCTGGCCGCCAGCAGGAAACAATAATTTGCATAATCGTGCCCTGGGATACGCTCAAGGTAGCGAATCGGCTTTTTTTCTCTCTGGTTGATATCGTTCATTGCCAATGCCAGTGATTGTGGGTTTTCTGCTTCATAGGCATGGAACGGTGATTTCAAGGTCTGGAAGAACTCGTTGAGTTCGATCTCTGGCGGCAAAGCGGCATCTTCCTGCGGCTTGTAATTGGTATCAAAAATGCTAATGCCGCCGGGTTGGCGCAGCACAATCCAGTACAGGCTGATATGCAGTCTGTCAAACCAGTCGCGAATTTTTTGCTGGGTATTTGCGTCTATGCGGCCAGCGCCATCAGACAGCAAGATCAGCGCACGCGAGCCGGAGTCCGCTACCTTGTTGAACAGGCCGGCGCCGCTGGTCAGACCGCTGCCGATATTGGTCTGGAATAGAGAATTACCGGCAGTGGCCTGTACTGCAGCGATAATGGCCTCACGGTTTTCAGTCAAGGGCAGTACATATATGGCAGAGTTGCTGAATGCAATCATGCCGAACATATCGTGCTTGCGTGATTTGACGAAGTCGGTAATCAAACGGCTGGCGGCTACGGACTTGGTTTCGCCGACACGGCCATCGTTACTGCCGACAAACGGATCGTCCATACTTGCGCTGCGGTCGAGCACGAGGGCGATCTGCGCACCTGCGCCCACACGTTCTGCATACTGCTGCTTACTATGCGGGCCAGCCAGGCCCAGAATAATGCTGAGCAGGGCCAGTACCGCGAGTGCTTTAAGTGCCAGGCCAATCAGGTCGGATAACGGATCGCCCGGCAGCATCTCCAGCCATGAGTAATTATGACTGTGCACGCGTTCCAGGATTAGCGGCAGTACTGCCAATGGCAGTAGCCAGAGTACCCAGGGTGTAGAAAAACTCATATGGGCACCCTACAAAACCTTTTTACAGGCGAATCGTGGCGTCACGTGTTGGTTACGGCAGCTTTGCTTAATATTTGCTGCGCTCATATTGGCCTCCAGCGCAACTGCGTTGTCGCTCATTCCTGGCCTATGTATTTGATATGTCTTCGTCATGCGCTGCGCGGCTCCTTGCGCTGCATCCTGTAAAAGAACATTTCCCGAGGGGTCCATAATCAGGCCCGCTTTTTGTCAGTAATGGGCTCGGGTCTTAGCCCTCGTTCGCAGTCGCGGCAGCGGCGGCAGAATTCGCGTAGCCATAGCATGGGAGATTCCCCGGCCTGATGTGCGGCTGTATGCTCAAAGAATACGTGGCGCGACAAGCCGAAGAATTGCTCAATATCGGCCTTGACCGGATTGAAGGCGGGCTTATTGGTCAGGAATGCTTCAAGCGTATCGTTGAACACGCTGGTGCCTGCAGTAGCATTGAGTGATTGATGCACACACGATACGGCTGTTTGCAAACTGACGTCCGTAACGGGCAGCTTGCGCAGCTTATTCAGGTCACGATAGGCCCGGGCAAAAGGCCCGCCCATGCGCGGCAGCCATGCACGGCGGCCCAGGATATAAAGCAGGCCCAGCAGTGCTGTCGCCAGGATAGCGAGTAAGCCTTTGAGGCGCAGCTTTTCCGGGCCGGCATCCAGCAGCAGAGGCCCACGGAATGTACTCATGTCGTATTGAATTTTCACATCGCCGAAAATTGCAATGGGCGAAATTGCAAAATCCCAACTTGGTATGCGGTACTGCACCACATTGCCGTCAGCAATCAGCTTGATATATTCGGCGGGCAGGGCGGCGTGCTTGGCCACCACATTATTGGTAAAGACCTGATAGGCAAGATGGATGGTGTAGGTGGTGGTGGCCGCATGCGCTTCCTGCGTATGCGAAATACTGTGCAGTTCGATGCCGATGATCTGGCCCTTATAGCGCTTTTCGTAGCCGACAATAGGCAGTGAGGTATCCAGCAGCGTATAGGGTTTTTTCACATCGAGCGTGATGGTACGCTCCAGGATATCGCCCACCGTGTAGCCGACACTACGCTCAGGATTTTCCTCATGCAGCGTGATCATGCCGTTCTTGATGGTCTCGACAGCTTCGCCCGCTAAGGCCGCCGGAATCAAACTCGTGCTGAAAAACAGTGCGAATAGCACTGCTACAAGATAATGTTGATTAGCGCCGGGCTTCATAATCAGGTAGCTACAAATTGCTGAAAGTATTCTGTCAATGCATCCGCATCGAAGTCGCCTTCCACGAAAAATGGCGGCATATCAAAACGCATGAACAGTGCATGAATTTCGGTGCGTCTTTTTTCGAACGACTCAATGATGCGCGCTCTAAAACCCCTGCGTAAAAACAGGGTACGTTTGGCACCGGTTTCGCTATCGGTCACACTGGCTATGCCGAATTCAGGCAGGGTCTGGTACTCTTCCGCATCCCACAGCACCATGGGCACGATATGATGGCGCAGCAGCATGGGCAGCGCATCTTTGAGTAGTGTGAGCGGCATGTGGAAATCGGAAATCAGGAAAAGCAGCGAGCGTTCGCGCGGCAAATAGCGGTAGATGTCCAGCACGCCGTGACTGCTCACCGGTTGCGGGTGGTAATCTTTCAGGCGCTCCGCAAGTTCAATCGCCATGTAGGGCTTGACCGAGGCGGTGCTGATCCAGTCTTCCCGCACTACATCATCAAAACCGATAAAGCTGAAAGGGTCGCCGGCGTGGCTGGCGGATTGCGCTACGGATTCGGCAATTTCCGCGGCCAGCTTGATTTTGCGCTTTTTGCTGCCGAAATTCATGGAGCCGGAAAGGTCGCAAATCACAAAAACAGGTGTGGAACTTTTCTGGTTAAAAAGGCGTACGTAAACCTGTTCCAGCGGATCGCGGATCGTCTGCCGTATATCAATGCGGCGCGGGTCGGGGTAGGACAGCAGGGTGGTATGCCCACGGAACTCCATGCCCATGCCGCGCTGAGAGCTGGCATGGCGGCCTGGCTGGCGTCCGCGCGAGCGCCAGCCGATGTGGTAGGAGAATTCCTTGATTTGTCCATGAGGTGTCATGTTAAAACCGGGCCTGGCCAGCCAGGCCGCACAATCGCATCTGTCGTGTGCAGCAATGTGGTAGGCGGCCTGCTACGCATCAGTGCACCTGCCCCGCCAATTCCTGGAGTTTTTCGCTCACCATGTTTGCGAGTTTTTCCGCACTGCGCGCTGTGGTGTTTTTATCCAGCCAGGAGCTTTCCAGCTGGGAGGCTTTCGCCAGTACTACCTGCTGCGTTTTGATATCAATCAACAGAATTCTGGGATAGACGAACAGATAGGTTGGCTTCAGGGCCACAGCTATTATCAGGTAATCGGCGCCACTGCCCTCCGCCAATGTTGCGGCATGCTCGACGCGGTCGAACAGGTGGGTGGGGAAATTGGCTGATAATTCCGCTTTCAGCCGGTCGTTTACAGGCACAAGCTCTACGCCATTATCAACAAGCTCCTGTTTGAAAGTGGGAGATAAGTATTCGATGCGCGCCAATTCTTGCGGTGCGTTAGGCATATCCGTGAGGTCGTTAAGCTGGAAATCCTGGGCCATGACTTTGGCGTCTTTGCCGGCAAAAGCGGCGCTGGTGGCCAGGGCAAGCAGGATGATAAAAAAGATGACTTTCAATGGGTTTCTCATAGATGTTCCTTATTCTGGACAGCTAATGGATGTATCACTGTCAGTATGTCAGGTTGTTGCCCCCGTGCGCATCAGGGTGTGGCGACGACGTTGATAATCCCGGCCAGCAATTCACGCGCGATTTCGGTGCGCCGCATTTCATAAACTGGACTGAATACCAGGCGGTGAGCCACGGTTGGATGGAATACTGCATGCACGTCTTCCGGCAATACGGCATCTCGCTCATTGAGCCAGGCATTCACACGTGCGGCCCGCAGCATCATGCTCATGCCGCGCGGGCTGGTGCCTGCAAGCACCAGCCTGTTCATATCCACACCGCTGACCTTGATGCCAAAATCAGTGGGCGACCTGGTCGCGCGCCATAAATCCAGTGCATAACGGCGCAAGGTAGGGCTGGCTTCGATATGGGATTGAATGACGGCGGAGAATTCATTGAGCTGATCGAATTGCAAGATATCGGCTGGTACCGTATTTACCAGGGCATCTACGTCGTGGAAACGGGTGTCGAATACCAGTGACTCCATGATGTCGGCATCCGTAGGCACCACAATCGGGATTTCCATCATGAAGCGGTCACGCGCCGCAGATGGAATCTCGAAAGTTTCTTCCTTCTCCACCTGGTTGCGGTCGGCAAATACCAGCATGTGCGGGAAATGATGCTCTGCGTTGAATGCAGACAAGGTGCGCTCAGCCATCACGCGCAGCAACAAGGAGTGAACTTGCGGTCGCGCACGGTTAATTTCGTTAAAGAAAAATACCGAAAGATCCACGCCTGACATTAACAGCGGGCCGGGGCTTACATGCGGTTTCCCATCTTCTCCCAGATAGGTGTGATAGACCAGATCGTTCGGCATCAGGTCTATCGTACCTTCAATACGCTGATATCCACCGCCAATACCACGCGTAAAAGCACGCAGCAGAGTGGTTTTCCCTACGCCAACATCACCTTCAAGCAACACATGACCGCGCGCAAAAATAGAAGTGGTAATCAGGCGTATGGGGGATTGCTGGCCCACGACTACCTTGTTTATTTCTGATTCCAGTTTTAGCGCATGTTCGCGCCAGTCGGTCAGCTGGCAGTCGTTCATTGACTTGTCCCGTGATTACAAATGAACTAAAAAAGTAATGAAAAATGCGTAAATTGAAGATAGATAGTAACGACATTAAGCTAAGGTGTAAACAGACCGGTATACCCCTGTTTTTTAAGCTTTAGTTCATGGGGCTTTCGTTTGGCGGCGTTTCCGGCGAAAATAGCAGTTATTTCATTCTGGCTCTGGCGCGTAAGTGCCCAATTCAATGCAAAAACAAAACAGCTTTACCTATGAGGAATTACTTACCTGCGGGCGTGGCCAAATGTTTGGCGCCGGCAATGCGCAGTTGCCGCTGCCGCCAATGTTGATGTTTGACCGTATCGCTTCCATTACCGAGGATGGCGGCAAGTATGGCAATGGCCAAATTATTGCCGAGCTGGATGTACATCCCGATCTATGGTTTTTTAAATGTCATTTTGAAGGTGACCCAGTAATGCCCGGCTGTCTGGGGCTGGATGCCATGTGGCAGTTGGTCGGTTTCTTCCTAGGCTGGATGGGCGGCCCAGGACGTGGTCGTGCGTTGGGTGCGGGCGAGGTCAAGTTTAGCGGCCAGGTACTGCCCACAGGTAAGAAAATTACTTACTATATCGATCTGAAACGCGTCATCATGCGTAAGCTGGTGATGGGAATTGCCGATGCGCGCATGGAACTGGATGGTCGCGAAATTTATGTGGCCAATGATCTGCGCGTAGGTTTATTTACTCGCACGGATAATTTTTAATTTTAGCAATTCATAACTGTAGCTAATTTTTTGAGGAGAACACGATTATGCGTCGTGTCGTCGTCACTGGTATGGGGATAGTCTCCAGCCTTGGTAACAATAAAGCAGAAGTAGTAGATAGCTTGCAAGCTGGGCGTTCTGGCATCACGTATCAGCAGGAATATGCTGACCATGGCCTGCGTTCGCATGTGGCGGGCTCGGTAAAAAACCTGAATGTGCAGGAACTGATAGACCGCAAGCTTCTGCGCTTCATGGCCAAGGGCCATGCTTACGCCTGGATAGCCATGCAGGAGGCTATTGCCGATGCCAACTTGCCGGCAGAACTGGTGTCGAATATCCGCACTGGCCTCATCGTAGGCGCAGGCGGTACCTCCACCGAAAGCATGCTGGAAGCTACTGATACGCTACGTGAAAAAGGTATCCGCCGTGTGGGACCTTACATGGTCACTAAAACCATGTCGAGCGGTGTTGCCGCTTGTCTGGCGACAGGTGCGCAGATCAAGGGTGTCAATTACGGCATCAGCTCGGCCTGTTCCACCAGCGCACACTGTATCGGTGCTGGCGTGGAACAAATCCAGCTGGGCAAACAGGACATGGTGTTTGCCGGTGGCGCCGAAGAAGAGCATTGGACCATGTCTTTCCTGTTCGATGCCATGGGTGCGCTTTCCAGTAAATATAACGACACTCCGGACAAGGCTTCGCGCACTTACGATGCTAACCGTGATGGTTTCGTCATCTCCGGCGGTGGCGGTATTCTGGTGCTGGAAGAATACGAGCACGCCAAAAAGCGCGGTGCGAAAATTTATGCAGAAGTAGTTGGTTATGGTGCCACTTCGGATGGCTACGATATGGTCGCGCCGAGCGGCGAGGGCGCCGAGCGCTGCATGCGCTTGGCGCTGGAGGGCGTGGAAGGCGGTGTGGATTATATCAACACGCACGGTACCAGTACGCCAGTAGGCGATGTTAAGGAGCTGGAAGCGATACGTGCGGTATTTGGCGATAACGCTGATGGCAAGGTGCCGGCGATTGCCTCAACCAAATCGCTCTCAGGTCATGCATTGGGCGCGGCGGGGGTGAATGAAGCCATCTACACCCTGCTCATGATGGAAAACAATTTCATTGCAGCGTCAGCCAATATCGAAACGCTGGACCCGGTGGCCGAAGGCTTACCTATTGTGCGTGAGCGTATTGATAACGCCAACATCCAGACCGCGCTATCCAATAGCTTCGGCTTTGGCGGTACCAATGCCACGCTGACATTCTCGCGCAAAAATCTAGGCTAAATAACTTGAGTTAAATAATTAGTGCCGCCGCAACATTGCGGCCTTCTGCCATCAGGATGTTGTAGGTGCGGCAGGCGGCGGCGGTTGCCATGCACTCGATGCCGATTCCAGCTTCGATCAATGGATGGCTGAGGCGCGGGTGAACAAAGCGGTGGCTGGCGCCGGTGCCAAGTAATACGACTTCAGGCTTCAATGCGGCAAGCTGTGCGAAATGCTCTGCGATAAGCCCATCAAAATCCTTGACTGGCCAATCAGTGATTACCTTGTCCGGCAACACAATCAGGCTGTGTTCAAAGCGTGTGGTATTTACTTCGACCCAACCTTCACTGTAGCCCGTGATAAGTTGGTTGCCGGAGGCGCGTGTCAGGTGCAGTTTCATACAGTGGTATGCCTAGGTTGGATTGCTGGGAAGGCCATCACGCTGTAAGATAACACACTTTTTTCTAGGTGTTTCAACGTGAAACCCATACTTAAATCTTCCAAACTCAGCAATGTGTGCTACGACATTCGTGGCCCGGTGCTGGCGCGCGCGCGCGCGATGGAGGACGAGGGTCATCGCATTATCAAGCTGAATATCGGCAACCCCGCGCCATTTGGCTTTGAAGCGCCAGAAGAAATCCTGCAGGATGTGATCCTCAACATGGGGTTGGCTTCAGGGTATACCGACTCCAAAGGCTTGTTTGCAGCGCGCAAGGCCATCATGCATTACACCCAGCAAAAGCAGATTCCTGGTGTGCATATCGATGACATCATCATCGGCAATGGTGTTTCCGAACTGATAGTGATGGCTATGCAGGCGCTGTTGAACAACGGCGACCAGATTCTGGTGCCCATGCCGGATTATCCTTTGTGGACCGCTGCGGTTACGCTGGCAGGCGGTACGCCGCGTCATTACGTGTGTGACGAGCAATCCGACTGGTTGCCGGACCTCGATGATATCGAAGCCAAAATTACTGCTAATACGCGCGGTATTGTCATCATCAACCCCAATAATCCAACTGGTGCCCTATATCCGCAGGAATTTCTGCAAAAGCTGGTTGAAGTTGCGCGACAGCACAAGCTGGTGGTTTTTGCCGATGAGATTTACGACAAAGTGCTGTATGACGGCAATATGCATACCTCGATCGCGGCGCTGGCAGATGATGTGCTGTTTGTTACGTTTAATGGCCTTTCCAAAAATTACCGTACCTGTGGCTACCGTGCCGGCTGGATGGTGGTGTCGGGCGAGAAGCGCCATGCGCAGGATTACATCGAAGGCCTGAACATGCTGGCCTCCATGCGCCTGTGCGCCAATGTGCCGGGGCAGTTGGCTATCCAGACTGCGCTGGGCGGTTATCAGAGTATCAATGACCTGGTAGCGCCAACGGGACGTCTTTGCAAGCAACGTGACCTCGCGTACCAGTTGCTGACGGACATGCCAGGCGTCACTTGTAGCAAGCCAGCAGCAGCGCTGTATTTATTCCCCAGGCTGGACCCGAAAATATATCCGATTGCTGACGATCAGCAATTCATACTGGATCTGCTGCTGGAAGAAAAAGTCTTGCTGGTGCAGGGCAGCGGTTTTAACTGGAAGCAGCCTGATCATTTCCGCGTGGTGTTCCTGCCCAATGTCGATGATCTTACTGAGGCCATGGGGCGTATTGCACGGTTTCTGGAACAGTACCGCAAGCGCCACGGTGCATGAGACTGATCGAGATTACGGATGACGGCGGCGGCATAGTTGAACCGCTCTGGCTGGTACGTGCTGAGGCGGTGCACCGACAGTTGCGCCCGCAGCTTCCACTCGATTACCTGGGCCGCATGCGCCAGGTGTTTGCCAATGGTGCGCGGCTGATGGTTGTGGTGGATAACGAGCGGGTTCTGGGCCTGGGGCTGTGGCGCCTGATCGGGAACACCTACGAGGGGCGGCGATTGTATGTGGATGACTTGGTGACCGACGAGCCCACGCGCTCGCAAGGTGTGGGCAAATTCCTGCTGCAGCATCTGGAACAGCAGGCGCGCACGCTGGGTTGTGAGGTGCTGGCGCTGGATTCCGGCGTGCAGCGTGTCGAAGCGCATAAGTTTTATTTTCGTGAGGGGATGCATATCCGCTCGTTTTGCTTTAGGAAAACTCTGTAATGAAACCAATTAACGTAGGCCTGCTTGGTATTGGTACTGTCGGTGGCGGCACCTTTACTGTGCTTACCCGTAACCAGGAAGAAATCAGCCGCCGTGCCGGACGTCCTATCAGTATTGTCAAGGTGGCCGATCGCAACATAGAGCTAGCTAAAAAAATAACGCACGGCAGCGTAGCAGTCACCGATGACGCTCTTTCCGTAGTGACAGACCCTAATGTCGATATTGTGGTGGAACTGATCGGCGGTTCTACCGTCGCCAAGGAACTGGTGCTGAAAGCCATCGAACATGGCAAGCACGTAGTGACTGCGAACAAAGCCCTGCTGGCTTTGCATGGCAATGAGATCTTTGCCGCTGCGCAGAAAAAGGGTGTGATCGTTGCATTTGAAGCGGCTGTGGCTGGCGGTATCCCTATCATCAAGGCGGTACGTGAAGGCTTGTCCGCAAATCGCATTGAATGGATCGCCGGCATCATCAACGGTACTACCAATTTCATCCTGTCCGAAATGCGCGAGAAAGGCCTGGCATTCGGCGATGTGCTGAAAGAGGCGCAGCGTCTGGGTTATGCCGAAGCTGACCCCACATTTGATGTGGAAGGCATAGATGCCGCCCACAAGCTGATGATTCTGGCAGGAGTGGGCTTTGGTATCCCCATGCAGTTCGAGCAGGTTTACATCGAAGGTATTACCAAGCTTACGCGCGAAGATATCAAATATGCAGAAGAGCTAGGTTATCGCGTTAAATTACTGGGCATTACCAAGCGCACCGAGCAGGGAGTGGAACTGCGGGTGCATCCAACGCTGATTCCCGAGAAGCGCCTGATTGCTAATGTAAACGGTGCAATGAATGCCGTTGTAGTGAAGGGTGATGCAGTTGGGCCCACGCTTTATTACGGCGCTGGCGCAGGTGCTGAGCCCACAGCCAGTGCCGTAGTCGCTGATTTGGTGGACGTGACGCGCATGCACACCGCTGACCCGCACCAGCGCGTGCCGCACCTTGCTTTCCAGCCGGATCAATTATCCGATCTGCCTATACTGCCGATGTCCGAGGTGCGCAGCGCATATTACCTGCGCTTGCGTGCCATGGATAAGCCGGGTGTGCTGGCCGATGTGACGAAGATCCTGGGGGACCGCAATATCTCCATTGATGCCATGATGCAGAAGGAACCGGCGGATAATGAAACTGAAGCAGATATCATCATTCTTACGCATATCACCGTGGAGAAAAATGCGGATGAAGCGATAGCTGCGATTGAGGCCCTGCCTGCGGTTGCCGGTAAAGTAACACGTATACGTATGGAAGAACTTGGCAAATAATGAAGTACATCAGCACTCGCGGGCAGTCGCCTGCTCTCAGTTTTAGTGAAATTTTGCTTGGCGGTCTGGCACCGGACGGCGGGCTGTACCTGCCGGAAAGCTACCCGCAATTCAGTGATGCGGATTTGAGTGCCATGCGCAGCATGAATTACCGCGATTTGGCTTATGCTGTTCTTGCCCGCCTCGTGGATGATATCCCTGCGGCCGATTTGAAAGCGATTGTTGATAAAACCTATGTGCCGGAAGTCTATTGCCATACGCGCAAAGGACAGCATGCAGCCGATATCACACCTACACTGATGCTGGAACCCGGCCTGCATTTGCTGTCGCTCTCCAACGGCCCGACGCTGGCATTCAAGGACATGGCCATGCAACTGCTCGGCAACCTGTTCGAATATGTGCTGGACAAAGTAGGGCAGGAAACCAATATTCTCGGTGCCACTTCGGGCGACACCGGTTCTGCAGCAGAATATGCCATGCGCGGCAAAAAGGGCATACGCGTGTTCATGCTGTCGCCGTACAAGAAAATGAGCCGTTTCCAGACGGCGCAGATGTTCTCGCTGCAAGACCCGAATATTTTCAATATCGCTGTCAAAGGCGTATTTGACGACGCGCAGGACATAGTGAAAGCAGTCTCCAATGATGCTGCATTTAAGGCGCGCAACAAGATTGGCGTAGTCAATTCCATCAACTGGGCGCGTGTCGCGGCGCAAGTGGTGTATTACTTCAAAGGCTATTTTGCCGTCACCCAAACAAACGGCCAGCAAGTCAGCTTTGCCGTGCCCTCGGGTAATTTCGGCAACGTTTGTGCTGGCCATATCGCGCGCATGATGGGTTTGCCGATCAAAAAGCTGGTAGTCGCCACCAATGAAAACGATGTGCTCGACGAGTTCTTCAAAACTGGCGTCTATCGCCCGCGCAGTGCTGCGAATACTTACCATACCTCCAGTCCTTCTATGGATATCTCCAAAGCCTCCAACTTCGAGCGTTTTGTGTTTGATCTGGTTGGACGCAATGCCGGCAAAACGCGTGAATTGTGGGGTGCAGTGGACGCCGGCGGTGCGTTCGATCTGAAAGCCGATGGTCTCTTCGATAAGGTAGCCGACTACGGCATGGTGTCCGGTTCCAGCAACCATGCTCATCGCATGAAGACTATCCGCTGGGTGCATGAGCAATATGGGGTCACTATTGATACGCATACTGCTGATGGCTTGAAAGTCGCCCTGGAATACCGTGAGCCGGATGTGCCTATGCTGGTGCTGGAAACCGCACTGCCGGCAAAATTCGAGGATGCCATAGCCGAGGCGCTGGGACATAAACCGGAACGGCCGACTGACCTTGCCGGACTCGAGGATTTGCCACAGCGCTTTGAAGTGATGGACGCCGATGTCAAGGCGATCAAGCAATATATAGTTGACCACAGTCACTAGGCGGACATCACCTTAACGACTTGATGCACCACGTGCTGGTGCACGGCCAGGAAGTAAGGCCGCGCCAGTACGGGTGTGCTGGCGGCTTTTGGTTAGCAGAGACACTTTGGTCGGGGCTATGGATTCCCGTTATTCACATCAAAAAAATCCCTTTCAAATCCATTACCCAAGCACCGCTATAAAGAGTTAGCAAGCGCATCAAAATTCCCATGCAATAAACACCTCAAGACTGAGTACTGTCCATATGGCATGGTGGTAAGATACCCGCGCTGCAGGTATGTGCCTGGAATGCTTCATCAATTTATTGCGACAGCAGGAGAAATATGCACAGGATTGTTGAGCAGCTTAGCTATCGATTCAGTCCGGACGTGATCGGCGCCTATTTGTCTCGCGTGGTGCCGGAGCTGATTGCCGCTGTCGCAACGTTCCTGGTTTTTTTCTGATTTGGAAAGTTCTTTCCAATGCGTTCCGCTTGTTCAGAAAGCGCACCAACCTTGACCCCACGCTGGCCGGCTTTATACAATCGGTCCTGAAAGTCGGCATCCTGTCGATCGGGGTGGTCACGGCGTTAAACGAAGTTGGTTTCAATGTGGCCTCCATCCTCACTAGCCTCGGCGTTCTCGGCCTGACGTTGGGTTTCGCTGCGAAAGACACCTTATCCAATCTGATATCGGGAGTCTTTATTTTTTGGGACCGCCCATTTGTCCTTGGGGATATGATCGAGATCGATGGCAAATATGGAACCGTGTCCAACATCACCTTGCGCTCGACCAGAGTCGTGACCCCGGACGGAAAGATGCTGGCTATACCCAATGCGATCATCGCGAATTCTGCGGTCGCTTCCTATACCAACTTTCCCCATCTGCGTCTCGATGTGGAACTGACCATTGGCCCTCGCGAGAGCTTCGACCGGGTGCGTGAGGTGTTTCTGGGAGCAATTCAGGGCGATCTGCGCTTTATGACCGAGCCGCCGCCTGCCATGGTGATCAGCGCCGTTGGAGATTACAACGTCACAGCCCAGTTTCGTGTTTGGATCGATGATGAGTCACAACACATTGCCATGCGTTTTGAATTGCGGGAAAAACTCTTCGAGGCATTCCGCGCAGCAAACATCGATATGCCTTACCAGACCATCCAGCTAGTACCAGTAGAATTGATCCGGGCATCCAACCGCGCCAACTGAAGATCGTAATAATCAATATGCAGCATTACCCTATGCAACGTGGCGCTAACCTCATCTCTTTAATCATGAAAACTAGTACGCTTGTCTGTGCCAGCTTCCTGCTTCTGGTCACGTGGCTTTCATTGGCCCATGCCGAAGATGTCGCTGGTCAGGCGCAATCGGATCACGCCTTATGCGCCGGTCTCTTCCTTACCGGCGATCAATTGCGGCAGCATATAGCGCAAAGCCAGGCAACATTGGATGGCCTGACGACGTTTATTTCCGGAAGCAGCCTCGGTGACATCTCGGCCGCATCACTTTTCACAGTGGACCTTAGCGATGACATAGCGGTTGAAAGGCGCATCGCAAGCCTGAAAAAACAGGTTGGAGCCAGTACGTCAGGGCCATCAATAGCCGGCCTGCTCGTCTGCGCCGGATACTATCCGCAGTTCGCGCAACTGGCGAACGACCTGGCAGCACTAAAAATGCGTGTAGCGCGCACCCGTCTGGATTTCCTGAGTTTGCCTAAGGATAAGCGTGACACGTTAGTGAATACGCAGCAATTCCTGATGAATCATGTTGAGGCGGCTTCTGAACTCGCCCGCGAGCAGCTGGCGGCAGAGCAGCAATAGGGCATGGCTTCACAATCAGTCGAAAATTCGGAGATACAGGCACGCTCTGCGGACACGGCCGATCTTCGTGAAATCGCGACACAACGCGCGCTGCTGGAGAAGGCCAGAGAAGAAATTGCAAATAGCAAGATCAAGTTTTCCGTCGATCTGCGCGCCCGTGCAAAACTGCAGCAGAATACCGCAGAGCAGCTTCCGAGGCTTGCGAGTGGGCTCACCCAAGCCAGCAGCCAGGAAAAAATTGCGCAGTCCTACCAAGAGGTCGTTGCCATCTGGCGCCGCCTGGTTGATCAGGTTTTTGTCCGCATTGCCGATCCACAGCGCTACGAACCTATCCCCGGCCTGCCGGCCATGCCTGATGCCCTGCTAGCGCGATTGGGCTCCGCCGAAAGTGCACAGTCCTACCGATTGGCCTATCGTGCTGCCCAAGCCGAACATGACCAGTTATCCCGCCTGCGCCAGGAACACTATGCAAGTGAGCGCAACAACGTATTTCGACTCCTGCTGGAGACCAGCAAGCTGAGATCTGAGTTGCTAAAGGAGAATTTAGCCCTTGGCAACAAGCAGGCCACTGCATTGTCAAAAATCTATATCGTTGATCTGTATCGTGAAATTCGTATAGTTCCGTATCGTTTGTATGCTTTCGTGACGACAAAGCTACTTGATTTTCGTGAAAAAGCGAGCATCGGTATAGAGGGATTTGTTGAAATCGGGCGGCAGCTCTTAGTATTCGCACTATTCGTTTCCATCCCGTTCCTGGTCTATCGTTCAGTAATATTGGCCGCAGCCAAGCTGGAAGCCCTGCGGCATCAAATTATTCAGCAGCGGATCAACCAGTCGGAGACGCGCCAGCGCAAGGTGCGCATCACTACCATGGCGATTCAGCGCGTCGGCACTTACCTGCCTTGGCTAATCATGCTTCTGGGTATATGGGTAGCGGATCGCCTCATCAAAGATACTGTATTTTCCGAAGCGGCATCGGTATTACCTTATCTTACCTACTATATCTGGTTTCGCATTTTTGTCATTTTTGTATCCGGCATACTTGGCATTCTTGCCTATACCGGGACCATGCAAGGTCTGGCAGGCAGACGAAAACGCCTGCAACACATGGCAAAGCGTCTAGGCGCATTCTTTTTCATCATGCTTGCCCTGCTGCACGCCACTCAGGATGTGGTGGGAGAAGCGCTGGTGTATCGACTGGTTTTCGACGCCATGTTCTATATAGGGATCATCGTTCTGGCTGTGGCTGCTCGGCAATGGCAGCAGGAGATCATCTCTGCCTCCAAGGGTGTGCTGCCTTCCTGGGTAGCCGAGCGCATTCAGCATTATTGCTCAGGCAGGCTGTCTTGGATCATGTGTCTGCCTGCCATGATACTGGTCGTAATCAGCTTGATGGCAGCACAGTTCAATAATTGGGCAGGTCGCACCGACATATTCAAGCGCCTTGGCGCAGAGCTGTTCCGGCGACGTGTAGAGAGCGCAACACCTGGTAGAGCAGGCGGAATGGAAGCTGGCGAACGACGCCCGCCGGATGAGTATCTCCAATGGTTCGATCTTGGCGCGCCAACAGATGCAAGCCTGATTATCGAGCCTTCCAGCAGGATGGTCGCTGACATTATGCAGGTGCTGGAAACATGGAGAAATTCTTCAGGTGGTGAGCATTCCCTTGCGATCGTAGGAGACAAAGGCAGCGGCAAGTCATCACTGTTGCGCGTGCTCGAAACCAGTTGCGAACACTATCGTGTGATCAAAATCACGGTGCCGCCCAAGTTGATAACGCGTGATGCTGTTTTGTTGTTCTTTTCTGAACAGCTGCAGCAGAATCTGAGCCAAGGCGCGGATGCGCTGGTGCGTGCAGATGAGACTTACGAGCCAACCCTGATTCTGGTGGATGAAGCACAGAATCTGTTTCTGGGAGCAATCGGTGGGTTCGATGGCTACCGTACATTCATGGAATTGGTTAATGCCGGGACGACCAATCTCTTCTGGTGTGCCACTTTCAATCAGCGCTCCTGGGACTACCTGCTTGGTATATTTGGAAGCAGGCAGTATTTTCGCAGTGCGCTCAACATCCCTCCATTGACAGATGCGGATGTTCAGAACCTGATTCTGACGCGCCATCGAAGCTCCGGCTTTACGCTCTCCTACGATGCGATCATCCGGGCCACACAGGGCCCGGAAGAATTCGGCGGCCTTGCTCACATAGAAACCCAGTTTTTCAGGTTGCTGTGGGGCCAGGCCAAGGGTAATCCGCGCGCCGCGATTGTGCTCTGGATATCCGCATTACAAATTTTTGGCAGCAAACGCCTCCGGGTCGGCATTCCTCACTATAAGCCCATTCGTGGTCTGGAGCTGGTTGGCGATGATGCCTTATTCGTCTACGCGGCCATTATTCGCCATGAGAACCTCACTGCGTAGCAATCCATAGCAGTCATCGATCTTTCACCTAGCGTAGTACATGACGCTATTCGCATAGGAATCGATACTGGAGCAATCGTGCAAGGTGCGGATCTGCGCTACCGGGCCAGTCCGACAGCACAGTTTGCATTGATCCAGTTATTGATGGGGAAAAACTTTATCCATGAATGAAACCGATATCAGCCAACTTTCCGAGTTGGTAAAAATACTCCAGTTCGACCGTGTCCTGCTGTTGTTGCTGAGCATTCTTCTGCTTGTTCTATTGGTCAAGGGCAGCAAACGCGTTGCTGGCTCCTTGCACCAAAAAATTCCATCGCGCCGCCTGATGATTTCTCAGGTTGTGACCAGTCTGAATTTCTTTATCTATATCGTGGGTGGCCCGGCATTGGTATATGCCATTCTGCGGCCACCCAAAGAGCTAATGATCATTATTGGGGGGAGTGCCGCGGTGGCGTTTGGCCTTTCTCTCAAAGATCTGGTTGCATCGGTCATTGCGGGATTCATACTGCTGTTCGAGCGGCCTTTTCAAGTGGGTGACCGCGTCAGTTTCGGCAACGTCTATGGCGAGATCAAAAGTATCGGTCTGCGAGCGGTACGACTGGTCACACTAGACGATAACGAAGTGACCATTCCCAACAACCGCTTTATGACGGATGTAGTGTCATCGGGAAACTCTGGCGCCCTGGAGATGATGATCGTCGCCGATTTTCATCTGGCCATGGATGCGGATGTGCAACTCGCTCACGACCTGATCTATGAGGTTGTGGTCACCAGTCGCTACGCCTATCTCAAAAAACCGGTTTCCATAGTGCTCTCGGAGGTCGAGGTTGCGCATCAACTTTCCATGCAGCTTCGTGTTAAGGCGTATGTGCTTGACGTCAGGTTCGAGAAGGCATTTTCGACTGACATCTACCTGCGGGGTCTGGCAACTTTCAAGAAGTCTGGAATCAAGCGGCCCTTTCTGGCTGTCCCTGCCTAAGTGCCAAGTCCATGCTCCATGTCCAGTGACGCGGATACAGCGCAGGAGGTTACGCCCCTAGCCGCAAATTCATTAAAACTGTCGTTTGGTTAGCATGTAATATACTTAAATCCATTTCATAAAAGGATAGAGAATCATGCGTAATATTGCCCTGACCATACTCATTGTACTGGCGGTTGTTTTTGGCATACAAAACATGCACCCCGTGGATTTGGTATTCCTGGTTTGGTCCATCAAGACTGTTACAGCGCTTGCAATCGTGGTTGCACTGATCATAGGCATATTGATCGGGTTGTTGCTTTCGCTACCGGCGCTGTTGAGAAGCCGGGGGGTTGCCAAAGAATCAAAACGGCATGCAACGGAGCTTGAGTCCGTGCTCAGGTCGCAACATGTCGCCGCTGCGCAGAAACAGGCGGACTCCCCTTCACAAAATGATACGAACTAGTCGATGAACTTTTCCGGACTCGCTAATGAGTGGCTCCATGATGTATTTGGCATCACATGGTTCACTATAGGCACAACGCACTTTACGCTATCGCGTGTAATAGGCCTGCTTTTCATACTGTTACTGGTGTGGTGGTTAGCAAATGCTGTGGAGCATGTTCTGATCCGGTTGGCAAAAACCGGAGGTGTGGAATCCTTGAGTGATTCCGCGGTTTATGCGTTTAGCCGTATTTCACGCTATGCCGTCTGGCTGTTTGGCTCGATCATAGGGCTCAATTTTATTGGCTTTGATATGACGAGCATGGCTCTGATGGGCGGCGCGCTGGGCGTGGGTATAGGCTTCGGCCTGCAAAATATTTTTAGCAACTTGGTGTCTGGCATTATTATCCTGCTCGAACGTACTCTCAAGGTCGGTGACTTCGTTGATCTGCAGTCTGGCGTGGTGGGGCGGGTAAGCGAAATCAACATGCGCTATACCCGTGTGACTACCAACGATACCGTGGATATCATCGTGCCTAATTCCGAGTTCATCAATGGGCGGGTAGTTAACTGGACATTCGGCGAGGTGCTGCGACGGATGCATATTCCATTTGGCGTGGCATATGGTACCGACAAGGAGAAGGTCCGCGATGCGGCGCTGGCGGCAGCGCGCCAAGTGCCTTATACCTTGGAAAATGAGGCCCGCAAGACAGAAGTCTGGCTCACTAACTTGGGGGAAAGCAGTCTTGACTTCGAGCTCGTTGTGTGGGTAGGTTTGGAGGGCGTGCGTGCGCCATTAAAGGTGCAGGCCCAATATTTGTGGGCCATCGAGACTGAACTGCGTAGCGCTGGCATCGAGATTCCCTTTCCGCAGCGTGACCTGTATCTGCGCAGTGGCCCGCTTCAAGTCAATTTGACAGGGCAGTAGTAGTGATATGCGGGTTTTGCGATTTCCGACTTTAGCTGTATTGGGTAATGACGTTCGGTGATTTGCTTCACCGCTTAGATCTTGAATCTTCTGCATTACGCTTGCTGTTTATGACACTGGCAATTGATGAGGTATTGCTGAAAGCGATCTACCTGGCGCTGATGCACACCAGCCAGCAATGGACAATGCCATTGCCAAACTTGAAAACCGCTCTCGACTGGCCTACCATGATGTTCGAGGAGCGGATGCCTATCCGCTAACTGAACCCTCGATTACACAAAATTTGAGGTGCCCTTAGATCAAAACGGAGAAATCAAGATGAAACTGCTTCCAATCGCACTTGCTGCATTAATGACAGTCGTCAATCCGAGCCTCCTGGACGCTCATGAGCTAGGATCTAACAAAAAACCTTTAGCATTTGGCAATGATCAGACAATCATCGATCTCAACAAGCTTGAATGGGCCCCGCTGGAAGTCAAGGGGCTTGCTCCTGGCGCCGAAATTGCCGTGCTGCGTGGGGACCTTGCCACGGGTGCGAGTGAGTTGGTTCTCCGTCTGCCACCCAACTATTACGTGCGTAATCATACGCATACCAGCGACGAGGTTTATGTCTGGATCAAGGGCGCATTTACGCTGATCGCCCATGATGGAACGAAAACCAAATTCGATGGCCCAGCTTACATCAGCTTTCCCGGCAATGCACCACCTCATGCCCTCAAATGCGGGAGCAAGGAGTCATGTATTTTGTATCTCCGCTATTCACGGCCTTTTGATATTGAATATCCTCCTGGCACCACAAAGTAGGTAGTAATAGCATAATGCGCACTGGGGCGGTGCTTGAAGTTACGTAATCACCGCCAATACCATTGGGGGAGGCACGAGCCGAGCTGCTGCAATGCAGTCAATGCCGTCCTTTTGATCAATTTATTTCGCAATCCCGCCGTTCTTAATACGAAACACCAACATCCAGGTAAACCCTAACTAGTATTAGAGGTAGGTCATTTTGAGTGGTTCGCTTTCATTCTTGGTGGCGGGTTTCTTTGTAATACGCACATGCCCCTTAAAAATAAAAGCGGAACCGAAGTTCCGCTTTAGGGTGAATCAAACAGCCATAGGGGCTGTTAAAGGTGCATGGTACTGATAGTCTTCCAACCAGAAGTCACTTGGCTCGATTTTCTCAAGCCACTCTGGCTCGTACTTACCCGTCTTGGCAAAATCTGGGACACGGTCTGAAATAACAAACTTCGGCACCTGGAACGGCTCACGCTTTAGCTGCTCCTGTAGCATGTCTACGTGATTTTCATAGATGTGCGCATCGCCAATAAAGTAGGTGAACCAACGAGGTGTATAGCCAGTCAGTCTGCCTACCAAATGCAGTAGAGCCGCGCCTTCCGTCAGATTGAAAGGGGCTCCGAGACCAATATCGTTACTCCGGATATACAAGCAAAGAGAAATTTCACTCGCAGAAGTATTCACCAGGAACTGATATAGCAAATGGCATGGTGGTAGCGCCATCTCCTCTAACTGAGCCCAGTTCCATCCATGGAATAAGATTCTTCGGTTGCCCGGGTCATTGACAATGGTATCGAGGCACGTGCGAAGCTGGTCGACAGCCTTGTAAAGAAGCACGTTACGAGTCTCACCTTGCTCATTTACGTCGTCCAGGGTACCCAGCTGCCGGTAGCCCTGCGCTATTGCATGCGCTACTTGGGCCGAGCTTTGAGGTTTACTCAAATCGATAAGTTTATAGGCAGGCCATTGCCGCCATTGAACCCCGTACACAGCGCCCAAATCGTCCAGTTGCAGCCGGTAGGGGTTTGCGAGCCATTGCGCGTTCTCGTTTGCGTTCTGGTCCCACACCTTACAGCCTAGAGCACGAAAATCAGCCGCACTGTGATATGCACGAAGAAATCCAACAAGCTCGCCAATTGCAGTCTTAAAGGCCAGTCTTTTCGTGGTCACTGCCGGGAAACCCTGCTGCAGGTCAAACTTCATCATTGCGCCAGGGATACTAAGCGTACGAATGCCAGTGCGGTTTTCCTGCCAGGTGCCATTGTCAAAAATGTCTTGAACGAGATTAAGATATTGTTTCATGTTTGTCCTTTTGTACCAGAATTGGTATTAGGTATAGGCATCAGTCCCGAGGATTTTAATTTGAGTGGCCGAAGAAGCCACGGACATTACTTAAGTGAACGTTGTTTTCTTTGCCTGAGCCATCTCTATTGTACGCAACTTGCTTTCCAGTTCCTCTATAAATTGCTTTGGGTAGCTATTGGTTTCAATATTTTGCCAACCAGAAGATAGGTTGTTTTGAGTGTCAGCAGGAAGCGTGCAAGGAATAGCGGGCAAAAAAAAGCGAACCTTTACGGGGAGATAAAGGCCCGCTATGAGAGACGGAAATTTAGAGATAGAACAAAAACTGAAGCGATATTTCTTAAGCTCTGGTTAATTGGCGACTTTGAAGTTTGATCATGGCGCCTACGGAATGCTTAGGCTCACTATATTGGGTGATCATGCGATAGCTGCCGTTTTCCATGCGCACTTTAATTATGTAGGCAGTATGGGTTTTCATTCCCTGTTCAATAGTATGTCTGGCATAAGCGTCGCCACCTGTCCCCGGCACCGTCATCAAAGCATTGCCCTTGCCTAGCTGGTTGTCGATAACACCGCCAGCAGCAGCCCCTAAACCACGGGCTTGGCCTTCCTGCTCAATGGCACGGATCGATACAATTTTGCCGCAATTGAGGCATGCTTTGCTTTTATCAGCAGTCAGCTCCCGGTTGGGCTTCATTATTTTCTTTTCTTGGGTCTTGAGCGTGGCGCTTTTTTCAGCAGCCTGGCCGTCAGCTATTGCCGCGCCAGTTCCACCTGTCAACCCCTGCACTACATCCTGTTTTTCAGAATACGCGCTAGGAATAAGCCCGGTAATTGCTGCACTGCCAAGCAGGCTAAAAATCGTTAGGGAAGTAGCGGCCACTAACACCATGGGATGCGTTTTACGTATAACGGTCGTGGACATCATGCAATCCTTTCTTTGTTATTAATCATCGTGATCTTCATGCCTGTCATGCTTATGGTGCTTGTGATGACCGTGATGCCAGCCATGGTCATCACCGTGGTAATTATTGCGATAACGATATTCTGTGCGATAGATAGGTTGAGGTGTCGCAATCGCAACACCAGCGGCTGCGCCTACTGCGCTACCCAGAATGGCACCATTGCGTCCACCCACAGCAGAACCTACTGCTGCACCTGCACCACCGCCGAGTGCGCCGCCGACCACCGAACTACCATCTATACCGTAGCCCTCGTGAGCCGCTACTGGCATGCTTAGTGCCCCGACGCATGCGGTCACAAACACTTTCATATACAGAGTCTGAAACAGCTGACTGATTTGCATAACTTATCCTTTAACTACCAAAGCATTTTTAACCGATTCCACGCCGCGGATGCCGGACGCTAGCTCTACAGCGCGCCGCATCTGCTGATGGTTATCTACAAACCCACTAAGAATGACTAGGCCCTTGTGCGTTTCCACACTGATGTTTAGGCCTTTCATTCCGGCATCTTTAATCAGTTCGGCTTTTATTTTAGCGGTCACGCTACTGTCATCAAAAAATTCTTCCACACGCTTTTGCTGGGCTGCGCTTTTGTAGTTGCTATATTCTTCACTTACAAGCACACCATCGTTATTGCTATCCGCACGATCAAAGTGGCCTCTGAAATCCTTGTCGCGAGCTACTTCTTTATGTGAGAGTTTGCCGTCATGATTGGTGTCGAGCTTTTTGAATTCAGATTCCAATGGGGCTTGGAGCACGTCGTCTGCTGTGCCAAAAGCTACCGTTTCAAGGCTAGTGCAAGCAAAAGTCAGCGCAGCTATGAAAGTCAGAGCACGAGTACGTGTGAGCCTCTTTTCATAATGCTGTTTTTGCATGATTCATGAACTCCTCTAAAGATGCTGCTGTAGAGTAATAGCAAGCACTATGCCAGATTATGTTTTTTCATATAAAACATATAGTTAATGTTTATTTTGAGAGGACTTCAGAGTGTGTATCATGTCACCGAATGGCGACATGTATGCGGGGGTGCTTTTCAGGTGACTGAATATAAATGTATTTTTATGTCTCTGTTACCCGACATCAAGTTGCCGGGCTGTCGTTTTTAAATAGGGCGGGGGTCAGTTGATGTCGCTGTAGCAGCTTGTAAAACTCGGTTCGATTGCGCTGAGCAAGGCGTGCGGCTTGGGTGACGCTGCCGTTAGTAGCTTTCAGAAGCTTTACCAGATATTCGCGCTCAAAGTTCTTACGAGCTGTCTCAAACGAGACAATGCCGCCAATATCGTTCTGCAAAGCTTTTTGTACCAGTGAAGCAGGTATCAATGGCGTAGTGGATAGTACTACGGTCTGTTCGACAATATTCTGCAATTGCCGCACATTCCCTGGCCAGGGTGCAGCGATCAGCAATTCAATGGCTTCTGGTGCAAAGCCATTGAGATTTTTGGCGTATTTGTCACTCAAGCTTTGCAGGAAGTTGTTGGCAAGCAGTGATATATCTTCGCGCCTGGCAGCGAGGGCCGGAATCTCCAGCCCGACAACATTGATGCGATAGTAGAGATCTTCACGGAAACGCCCGGACTTCATTTCTTCAGCCAGGTTACGATGCGTTGCGGAAATCACGCGTACATTAATAGCAATCGTTGCGTTTGCTCCTACCGGCCGGATGACGCGCTCCTGCAACGCGCGTAACAGCTTGACCTGCAGAGGGAGCGGCATATCACCGATTTCATCCAGAAACAGGGTGCCGCCATCAGCGCTTTGGAACAGGCCCTTATGGTCGCGTAGTGCGCCGGTAAAAGCGCCTTTGCTGTGTCCAAAGAGTTCCGACTCGAGCAGGGCTTCAGGAATAGCCCCGCAGTTAATTGCAACAAAAGGCCGGTTATGACGCGGGCTGGCTGCATGAATTGCACGTGCCAATAGTTCTTTTCCTGAGCCGCTTTCACCCTGGATGAGAACGCTGGCATCGGATGCCGCCATTAGTTTGGCTTGGCCCAGCAGGTTCTCCATTTGCGGGCTACGGGTTACGATCATGCGCCGCCATGCTGGGTCATCGTTGTCGGCCATGGCCTGTGAACCGGCCCCCATACGTAATGCTGCTTCTACCTGCTGCAGCAGGAGCTTGCTGTCAAAGGGCTTGGTCAAAAAGCCAAAGACGCCACGCTGGGTGGCATTTACTGCATCAGGAATGGAGCCGTGAGCCGTCAGCATGATCAGCGGCAAAGCCGGATCGCTCTGATGAATTGCATCAAACAGAGCCAGACCATCCATATCAGGCATACGTAAATCGCTGATAACAAGTGCCGGCCGGCTGACAGCAATTTGTGCCAGAGCCTCTTCACCCGTGTTGGCAGATACCACCTGATAGCCCGCGGCTTTAAGCCGCATCCCGAGCAGTTTAAGGATATCCTGGTCATCATCTACCGTCAGGATTTTTTGCGCAGGCGAGTTCATTTGCGTACTCCAAGCTCTCTATCCACCATGGTTTTCTCAATGGTTTTTAAATCATCCAGCGTTTGTTGCAGGGTATCAGCGCGTTTTTGCTCGTCACGCACTTTTTGAGTGAGTTTGTTATTTTCGTTCAAGAGTTTGTTACTTTCATCCACAGACTTGCCGTTTTCACTCATGTAATCTTTGAGAATGATAGCCAGGGTTTTGCGTCGTTTATCCAGGGTTTTGTCCCGTATCAGATCATCAAGCAAGACTTGGGCCTTATTCGCATCTCGTAAGCGGCTGGCGGGGATAGCGTAGATGATGGCGGCCTTCATGCGATAGTTGAAATCTGACTTATTCTGGCTCAGGCCTTCATTGATTTGCGCGAGTTCTTTCTTCTGGGCTTCCGCAGAAAGCTCCATAAATCTGCCTGAATATTCCAGCAGGCTGTCACTGGCAAGAAGCGGGGTTGCGCTGGTAGCCGTCGAGGGAGTGTTTCCATTAGAGCTCTTGGGCAGGCTGGCACACGCATTGAGCAGCAATACAGAGAGCAGGGCAAGGATGAATATGGATTTATGCATAGGACTCAAGTTTTAAGTGTGGACTCTGTTGGAACAGAATCCAACAAAATAGGTTTCAATGGTAAGCGCACACGAAAGTGCGCGCCGTGTTCCGATGGTAGCAGGGATATTTCTCCCCCATGCGCATCTACATATTCTTTGGCAATGGATAGCCCCAGGCCAGTGCCATTAACCAGGCTCTCGTAAATGCCATTGCCCCGGTAAAAAGGGTCGAACAGCCGCGCGCGATCCGCTGCCATTACACCGGGACCTCCATCGTGGACTTCAATGATGGAGGCTTGATCTTTTTGCTTGATATTGAGGTGAATTTTGCCATTATGCGGCGTGTATTTAATTGCGTTTGAAAGTAGATTATCAAATACTGTATGTAGCTTCTCACGGTCTCCCACCATGCTGGTGACGTGAAAATCCCGCAGTATCTGTATCTGTTTGCTCCTGAGGGTCAATGCGTAGCTGTCGAGTATTTCGTCCATTAATGCAGCGAGTTCGACTTCTTGTGTCTTCAATTGCGGTTTCTGGAATTGTGCTGCGGTGTAATGCAGCAGAGTTTCTATCATTTTTTGCAGGCGCAGACTGTTATCGCGCAAGATACTGGCTATCTCGCGCTGCTGGGGGCTGAGCGTGCCGCCCACTTCATCTCTTAATAATTCGCTACCTTCGCGAATCGCAGTTAATGGTGTTTTTAATTCATGCGATACATGGCGAAGAAACCGCTGTTTTTCCTGATCCAACTCTTCCAGTTGCGCCCGTAACCAGTTGAGGCGTTCACCTAATGCACGTAAATCACCTGGCCCATCAATACTGATAGGATCGCTAAATTGCCCTTCACCCAGACGACGTATCGCCGCATCCATGCGCCGGATAGGCTGGGCTACAAGGAAGGTGATAACAACCGCAACCAATAACGCCACAGGCAGCAATGTAAGCGTCTGCCAGAACATCATTTGCTGAGTGCGCTCGGCGGTTTGTGCTAGGGCAGCCGATTCACGATCTATCAGGCGATTATTTTCGGCCAGAATGTTTTGCGCCTGGTCAGACAAATCCATGAACTGGGCGATCAACGTCTGTGGAGACATGGCTTCTGGCACCTGTGCCATCACTTCATGGTAAAGCGCAAGTTCCCGCTTGGCTAGTTTGTCCAGCGAGTGCTTCTGGTTTTGACCTATGGGCAATGTCGCTAGCTGCTGAATAGACAAGTTGAATTTTTCGTGAGCGTGGGTGTAGTTGTCCAGCATCAGGACATCATGCAACACAAAATATTGGCGCGCACTGCGCTCCATTAACATCAGCTGTTCCACTAAAACACGGCTGGTACGAGTAGCTTGCACGGCTTGGGTAACGGTACTGCGACTTTGATCAGCCAGACGGTCAAGATAGAGTGCTGCATTACCAAATGCAAACAGTAGCGGCAGCATGGCGAGTGCGAAGCCAATCAGCAAAAGCTTCAAAAACGATTTGGGATAAACAATATGCAAGTCTTTTATTCCGTCTCTAAATCAAACGTGAACGTAATGCTCAAGTGAAGGTGATATAACGAGTGAGGAAAATACAAATGATAGGGCAAGTGGGGCAATAAAGTGCATCTTTGATTAATAAACGGAATTTATCCTTTCAGCCCAAGTTATAATTGTAACCATGTCATCTCTTTCCCTTATTGCCGCTGTCGCCAACAACCGTGTAATCGGTATTAAAAATACATTGCCCTGGCATTTGCCGGAAGACCTGAAGCGTTTTCGGGCACTTACTACAGGTCATCATATCATCATGGGTCGTAAAACCTATGAGTCGCTCAACCGCCTGCTGCCGGACCGGACAACTGTAATTGTCACGCGCAATCCTGATTATTCGGTACCTGGCGCACTGGTAGCAACTTCGCTTCAGCAGGCTCTTGAGCTATGTGGCAACGATGAAGAAGCATTTCTGATTGGCGGAGCAGAACTGTATCTCGACGGCTTGAAATTGGCGAATAAGCTTTATTTAACTGAAATCGACGCCACGTTTGCGGGCGATGTATTTTTCCCCGCCTTTGATCTTGCAGAATGGCAGGAAACCTCACGGGAAAAGCATGCCAACGCGCAAGGCTTGCGTTTTAACTACATTACCTATCAGCGCCGCTAAAATCCGGCGCTGATGGTGAGAGTCACTGCGCTACACAATCAACGTAGTACATCGATTTTCCATCAACTACTTTTTTTACCAAGCCGTGAACATCAGTTTCAAAGCCAGGGAAACGCTCGTTAAAATCACGGGCAAATTTTAGGTAGTTGACGATAATTTTATTAAACTGCTCACCTGGAATTAACAGTGGAATACCTGGCGGATAGGGCGTCAGCAATACTGCGGTGATACGGCCTTCCAACTCGTCAATCACTACACGGTCAATTTCACGGTGTGCCATCTTGGCGAATGCATCCGTCGGTTTCATGGCTGGTACCATGTTGGAAAGATACATTTCAGTAGTTAACCTGGCAACATCATTCGTTTTGTAAATACCATGAATTTGTGTGCACAGATCCTTCAGGCCGATATGCTCGTAGCGCGGTTGCTTGGCTACAAACTCCGGCAACACTTTCCAGAGCGGCTGATTTTTGTCGTAATCATCTTTAAATTGCTGTAGCGCCGCCACCATGGTGTTCCAGCGACCTTTGGTGATGCCGATGGTAAACATGATAAAGAATGAATAGAGGCCAGTCTTTTCAACAATGACGCCGTGCTCAGCCAGGTACTTGGTCACAATGGCGGCAGGAATGCCAAATTCATCAGAAAAGTCGCCTTCTACATCAAGCCCCGGGGTAATAATCGTGGCCTTGATCGGATCCAGCATATTGAAGCCTTCGGCCAAGTTGCCAAAGCCATGCCAGCGCTCACCCGCCTTCAGCATCCAGGATGCACGTTCTTCTATGCCTTCTTCAGAAAGGTCATTAGGCCCCCAGACCTTGAACCACCAGTCTGCGCCCCATTCTTCGTCTACCTTGCGCATGGCGCGGCGGAAATCCAGTGCTTCCATAATGGATTCTTCCACCAGTGCCGTACCGCCCGGAGCCTCCATCATGGCTGCAGCCACATCACAACTGGCAATGATCGAATATTGCGGGCTGGTCGAGGTATGCATCAGATAGGCTTCATTGAATACATCGCGATCAAGGCTATTTTCTTCAGCATCCTGTACCAGAATTTGCGAGGCTTGGCTCAAGCCCGCCAGTAATTTGTGCGTAGACTGCGTCGAGAACACCATGGATTCTTTACAGCGTGGACGATCTGCACCAATCGCATGGTAATCCCCGTAGAAGTCATGGAAAGTCGCATGCGGCAGCCAGGCTTCATCAAAATGCAAGGTGTCAATTTTGCCATCAAGCATTTCTTTAATTTCTTCAACGTTATATAACACGCCGTCATAGGTGGACTGCGTAATCGTGAGTACACGCGGTTTAGCATTTTTATCGGTGGCAAAAGGATTTGCTTCGATCTTTTTCTTGATGTTTTCCCACTCGAACTCTTCTTTCGGGATAGGTCCGATGATGCCAAAGTGATTGCGCGTGGGCATCAAGAAAACCGGGATAGCCCCTGTCATGATGATGGAGTGCAATACGGATTTATGGCAATTGCGGTCAACGACTACAATATCGCCAGGCGCTACAGTAGAGTTCCAGACGATTTTATTCGAAGTTGAGGTGCCGTTAGTCACGAAATACAAATGGTCGCAGTTGAAAATGCGCGCTGCATTACGTTCAGAGGCGGCGACCGGGCCGGTATGATCCAGTAGCTGACCGAGTTCATCCACGGCGTTACAAACATCGGCACGTAGCATGTTCTCACCAAAAAATTGATGGAACATCTGACCTACTGGGGATTTCAGGAATGCCACACCGCCAGAATGCCCAGGGCAGTGCCAGGAATAGGAGCCATCTGCTGCGTATTGTACAAGCGCACGGAAGAAGGGCGGAGGCAGGCTGTCTAGATAGGTGCGGGCTTCACGCAAGATATAGCGTGCAATGAACTCCGGCGTATCTTCAAACATATGAATAAAACCGTTGAGTTCGCGCAGGATTTCATTGGGGATATGGCGCGAGGTTCGTGTTTCACCGTGCAGGAAAATTGGGATCTCTTCATTGCGATAGCGGATTTCATCGACAAATTTGCGCAGGCTATCCAGCGCATCTTGCGAGCCTTCAATGAACTCTTCGTCATCAATAGACAGAATAAAGGCCGAAGCACGGCTTTGCTGTTGCGCAAACGAGGTCAAATCACCATAACTGGTGACGCCAAGCACTTCAAAACCCTCATCCTCAATGGCTTTGGCCAGTACGCGTATGCCTAGGCCTGACGAGTTTTCGGAACGGAAGTCTTCGTCAATAATGACAATGGGAAAACGGAATTTCATTGAGGCCTCCTAGAGGTTGCCTGCAAAAATGCAAGGGGCGGAATATAGCACGATCTTATGTCGTGACAAGGGCTTGGCGATAAAAGGTGATGGGATTAAATCTTGGGCAGGGTGACGCCTACCTGGCCCTGATACTTACCGCCGCGATCTTTGTACGAGGTTTCGCACACATCATCTTCATCGGCCTCGAAGAACAGCACCTGGGCACAGCCTTCGTTAGCGTAGATTTTCGCAGGTAGCGGAGTGGTGTTGCTGAATTCCAGGGTGACGTAACCTTCCCATTCAGGCTCGAATGGGGTGACATTCACGATAATGCCGCAACGTGCATAGGTCGACTTGCCCAAGCAGATGGTCAACACATTACGCGGGATGCGGAAGTATTCCACGGTACGCGCCAATGCAAAGGAGTTCGGCGGGATGATGCAATAGTCGGCATTAACCTCGACGAAGGAGTTGGGATCGAAATTCTTGGGGTCGACAATCGTGCTGTTCAGATTGGTAAACAGTTTGAATTCGCTGGAGCAGCGGATGTCGTAGCCATAGCTCGATGTGCCATAAGACACTAGTTTTTGGCCGTTGGCTTGCTTGACTTGTCCAGGCTCGAAAGGCTCGATCATGCCGTGGTTTTCAGCCATGCGGCGTATCCATTTGTCGGATTTAATGCTCATCGGGTTTACACGCTAAGTAATTGAAGCTGGTTAAATAAAACGGAAACGCATTATAAAGTGCGTAGCCGATTTTTGGGGATGAAATTTAGTTAGCCGAAATTAATCATCAGCTAATTGGAGAAAGTCAAAGCCGCTGTAAAACGCCCTCACAAGGGGTCTACAGCGGCTTTAAGCCATCCGGTCCAGCATAAGCCGGGTTTTTAATGGGCGTTTGGTCTAAAAGGGCTCCGCGTCAGCACCGCCTTTTTCTATGGAATGGCGCCAGAATTGGTCTTCTTTATCAAACAGCTTATGGGTGCCACTCGGCCCCTGGCTGCCGGCTGCATACTTGGCGATAGAATCGTGCTCTTCGGCCCATTTCTTGATGATAGGGTCGACTACGCGCCAAGCCCCTTCCACTTCATCCATACGCAGGAAGAGTGACTGATCGCCTTCGATGACATCAAGCAACAAGCTTTCATATGCATCGTAATCTTCATCGCCATCATTTTTATAGCCAGCATCCAGGCTGATGGTACGCGTAGACAAATCATGTCCAGGTACTTTGACCTGCAATTCCATTTTCAACGAATCATCCGGCTGGATACCCAGCATGATCCAGTTTGGAGGCGAGGGCTTGTCGCAACGCGTGCGTAATAAATCCTGAGGAGGATTTTTAAAGCGTATCGCAATAGCTGAGCTGCCCTTGGCCAGGCGTTTGCCTGTGCTTACGTAGAAAGGCACACCAGCCCAACGCCAGTTGTCAATGTAGAGCTTAAGTGCGGCATAGGTTTCAACCACGCTGTCTGGTGCTACGCCCGGCTCTTCTGCATAACCTGGTACAGGCTTGCCATCAATCGTGCCGCTGGCATATTGGCCACGGAATGCATGTTCATGCACGATATCTTCTGTGATGGGACGAATGGCTTTGAGTACTTTTACCTTTTCATCACGCAGGCTTTCAGGTGATATATTAGCTGGGGCTTCCATGGCGACCAATGCAATCAGTTGCAACAAGTGGCTTTGAATCATGTCGCGTAGCGCACCGGTATTCTCGTAGAACTGCGTTCGGTCACCTACGCCAAGGGTTTCGGAGTGGGTAATTTGTACATGATCGATGTAATGGTGGTTCCAGACGGGCTCCAGCAGCATGTTGGCAAAGCGCAGCACCATGATGTTCTGGACGGTGCCTTTACCCAGATAGTGGTCGATCCGGTAAATTTGTGGCTCATTCAGATGCTTATAGAGTGAGCGCTGCAAAGTCTGGGCACTGGTTAAATCATGGCCAAACGGCTTTTCAATAACTACGCGGCGCCAGCCTTTCTCCTCTTTCAACAGATCTACGTTGCCCACCTGGTCAACAATGCCGGGAAATTCTGCAGGCCGGACAGACATATAGAAAACAATATTGGGTGGGAAAATCGTATTATCGTCGAGTGTCTGCTGTAAACGCTGATAAGCACCCGGGTCGCCAGGAGGGTTGGCATGGTAATGCATGCGGGCCATGAAACGCGTCAATACTTCCTTATCCAGCTCCTCGGGGAGCTTGGCTTCCAGCATCCCCAGGACCTCCTTTTGCCACTGTTCACGGCTGCGTACTTCTCTGCCTATAGATAAAATTGCCGCTTTTTCTGGCAATCTGCCAGCCAGTTCCAGACGATAAAGTCCCGGCATGAGTTTGATGCGGGAAAGATTACCACTGGCGCCGAAGATAACGAGTGTACAGGGGTCTAATGGGAGCATGATTCCGAAGCTTTCATAATTTCAGCGTTTTAATTTAGAACGCTTGTGATAAGTGAAGAGTTGGTCAGCGTGCAGGCTAGCACAATCCTAGCATGGCACAAAAACAGTATGGTAAGAGAAATTTATTAAGCAATAAAGGCCTATTACGCAATCAGGCATTTAACAATAAAAGTGATCAATGCAAAATTTGCGATGCTGAGTTATTTTCCGGATGCTTTAACTGCGTGACCACCAAAGGCATTGCGCATCATGGATAGTAATTTATAGCTGTAGCCATCGTCATCCTGGCTAGCAAAGCGCATTTGCAGGGCTATTGTCAGCACAGGCGCTGCCACGCCTTGTTCTACGGCTTCCACCACCGTCCAGCGGCCTTCACCGGAGTCCGCCACATAAGGTGCTACATCGCCCAGGTCCTGGTCGTGCTGCAATGCCTCTGCTGTTAAATCCAACAGCCAGCTACGGACAACTGATCCATGGCGCCAGAGTTCAGTGATTTGCGCCAAATCGAGGTTAAATTCTTCTTTCCCTTTTAATAAATCCAGTCCTTCAGCCATCGCCTGCATCATGCCGTATTCAATGCCGTTGTGTATCATCTTGGTGAAATGGCCGGAGCCGACTGGCCCTACATGCGCCCAGCCACGCTCTGCCGCAGGTGCCAGTGCAATAAGGATGGGTTCTACGGTTTTAGCGACTGCTGGGGTCGCGCCCACCATCAGGCAGTAGCCATTATCCAGACCCCAGATACCGCCAGAAGTACCGGCGTCCATGAAGCCGATGCCATGTTCAGCCAGCAATGCGCCGCGCCGTTGACTGTGTTTGTAGTTGGAATTGCCGCCATCAATAATGATGTCGCCTTGATTCAGCAGGGGTATGAGTTCTAAAATCTGGTTTTCTGTGGGTGTGCCACTGGGCAGCATAAGCCAGACAATGCGCTGACCAGGGAGCTTGCTGACGGCATCTGCAGCAGATTTGGCGCCAACCATGCCATCTTTTGCGATCAGTTGATTAACCACATCTAAATTACGGTCATAACCGACTACTTCAATCCCGCCGCGGAGCAATCGGGTTGTCATGTTGCCGCCCATTTTTCCCAGGCCGATCATTGCTAGTTTCATTGCATTTTTCCTTGATGAGGATGACGAGCCATCATTCTATTGTGTAGAGTGATGGTATTAATTAATGTTATTAACAATACAAATTATAGCGTAAAGGTATTAAATCGATGCAAAACTCAAGCTTACTTAGCGGCAAAAATACTCAGCTCTGCCGCTGGCAAACTTTTATGACTCAGGAAGAATTAAATAAGGCTGCAGCAAACTTTGTTGTTAAATCCGCAGAGCGTGCAATTGCGAGCCGTGGCCGATTCATTGTAGCGCTCGCTGGCGGCACTACGCCTAAGAGTGTCTACGAACTGCTTCGATCTATTAATACGGATTGGACTAAGTGGCATATTTACTACGGTGATGAGCGTTGTTTGTCTTCTGACCATGCTGACCGTAATAGCCTGATGGCAGAGCAAGCCTGGCTGAATCATGTGACTATTCCGGCTAACCAGATTCACCCAATTCCTGCTGAACTGGGTTCCAGGAAAGGTGCAGCGGCCTATGCGGAGGTGCTGGCAAATATAGATTTTGATCTCGTATTGCTCGGCTTGGGTGAAGATGGCCACACTGCCAGCTTATTCCCGGGCCAGGCTTGGGACGATGGCAGCGCGACTATCTCTGTGGAAAATGCTCCAAAGCCTCCACCAGAGCGGGTTTCAGTGTCTTCCTCAAAGTTGAGCGGAGCACAGGAAGTGTTGTTTATGGTGAGTGGTGCGGGTAAGCAGCAGGCGGTCAATGATTGGCGTGCAGGGTTAGCTATACCGGTAAGTGCAATTACACCCAAGAATGGGGTGGATATTTATTGCTGTGGCGTAAGCGTAGCGTAAACTTCACTACGCAGGTGCGGGTTGTTTATCCCATAAAGCGAATCATAAAAAAGGGTGCCACTTATGTGAAGTGGCACCCTTTTTTATCCATGTGATCAGGTATTCTGAATCACGATATTCGGGAATTTACTGCTGTAGTCCAGCGCTTTTTCCGACAGCTTAATCGCCGCGGTGCGGGCGATTTGTTTGTAAATGCCAGCAATCTGGCTATCTGGTTCCGCCACCACGGTGGGCGTGCCACTATCGGTCTGTTCACGGATGCGAATATCTAATGGCAGACTGCCCAGCAGGTCAACGTTGTAATCCTTGCACATCACGGCACCCCCGCCGGCGCCGAAAATATGTTCTTCATACCCGCACTTGGAGCAAATATGCGTACTCATATTTTCTACGATGCCTAAAATCGGGATGCCGACTTTTTCAAACATCTTCAAGCCCTTACGCGCATCGAGCAGGGCGATGTCTTGTGGTGTCGTGACAATAATGGCGCCGGTTACCGGTATTTTTTGCGATAAAGTCAGTTGGATATCACCTGTACCTGGTGGCAAGTCGATGACTAGGTAATCCAGGTCCTTCCAGCGTGTTTCGCGTAGCAATTGTTCCAAGGCGCCTGTCACCATTGGGCCGCGCCATACCATGGGCGTATCAACATCCACCAGGAAGCCTATGGACATGGCCTGGATACCGTAGCGTTCCAGCGGTTCCATACTTTTGCCATCGGCACTTTCCGGACGTGCGGTGATGCCTAACATGAGTGGCTGGCTAGGGCCGTAGATATCGGCATCCAAGATGCCCACCGAAGCGCCTTCGGCAGCCAATGCCAGCGCTAAGTTGACGGCGGTGGTGGATTTGCCGACACCGCCTTTGCCGGATGCTACGGCGATAATGTTCTTTACATTAGGCAATAGCTGCACGCCGCGTTGCGCACTATGGGCAACGACCTTGCTGCTGACATTGACCAATATGCTGCCAACTTCAGGCAGCGCCTTGAGTTTATTCTGTACCAGCATTTGAATCTCTGCCATAACGGATTTGGCGGGGTAACCCAGCACGATATCCAGCATAACGTTGTTGCCGTCGATATGGATATTCTTGACGGACTTACTGGCGATAAAATTCTTACCAGTATTGGGATCAGAGATTTCTTTAAGAGCGGTTTGGACCTGCAATTCCGAGATGGACATACTTTATATTCCTAGTGATATTGCTTAAGTAATACGGTGATTTCGATCAGAACGCGATTTTAGCTTATGTGTAACCCTACGTCATTTGATAAAATGCCCGCTTACCGTGAATTTAACTTTAAAAAATTAAGCCTCTAACCATACATGACCCGCAAAATTCTCGTAACTTCAGCGCTGCCTTATGCCAATGGCAGTATTCACCTTGGCCATCTGGTTGAATATATTCAAACGGATATATGGGTGCGCTTCCAGAAAATGCAAGGACATACTGTGCATTATGTGTGTGCCGACGATACCCACGGCACGCCCATCATGCTGCGCGCGGAGAAGGAAGGCATCACGCCGGAGCAGTTGATTGAGCGTGTTCACGCCGAGCACAGTGCTGATTTTGCCGATTTTCTGGTGGAATTTGATAACTACTACTCCACCAATTCTGAAGAAAACCGTGAGCTTTCCAGCGGAATTTACAAGGCGCTCAAAGCTAACGGTAAAATAGCCAGCAAACACATCGAACAATTTTTTGATCCGGTTAAGCAGATGTTTTTGCCAGACCGCTACATCAAAGGCGAATGCCCAAAATGCCATGCCAAAGACCAGTACGGCGATTCATGCGAAGTCTGCGGCACCACTTACGGCCCGACTGAACTGATTAATCCGTACTCTGCCGTTTCTGGCGCCGCACCTGTACGCAAGGAAACCGAACACTATTTCTTTAAGCTTTCTGAATGTGCTGATTTCCTCAAAGACTGGACACGCTCCGGTACTCTGCAGGCCGAAGCGGCAAATAAAATGGGCGAGTGGTTCGAGTCTGGGCTTTCTGACTGGGATATCTCACGCGATGCGCCATATTTCGGTTTCGAGATTCCTGATTCGCCCGGCAAGTATTTCTATGTGTGGCTGGATGCGCCTATCGGCTACATGGCGAGTTTTAAGAATCTCTGTGCCGCGCAAGGCCTCAGTTTTGATGAATACTGGAAGCAGGGCTCCAATACCGAGCTTTATCACTTTATCGGTAAAGACATTCTGTATTTCCATGCCCTATTCTGGCCCGCAGTATTGGAAAACTCCGGATATCGGACACCTACCAAGATTTTCACCCATGGCTTTCTGACAGTGAATGGCGAGAAAATGTCCAAATCGCGCGGTACATTTATTACGGCTCGCAGCTATTTGGAGTATGTAAAGAACCCTGAGTATTTGCGCTATTACTATGCGGCCAAACTGAACAGCTCAATGGAAGATATCGACCTTAATTTGGAAGATTTCACCGCGCGCGTAAATTCTGATTTAGTTGGCAAATACATCAATATCGCCAGCCGTTGTGCCGGTTTTATTAGCAAGCGTTTCCATGGCAAGCTGCGTGCTGCGGGTCAAAATACGGTGATCGACGAAATGCGCACAGCGGCTTCCACCATTGCTGAATGCTACGAGAATCGTGACTACGGACGGGCGCTGCGCGAAATTATGACGCTGGCAGACAAAGCCAACGGCTATGTGGCTGAAAATGCGCCGTGGGAAATGGCTAAGCATGAAGACAAACAAGAAAGCCTGCACAGGGTGTGCTCGGAAGCGCTGGAAATGTTCCGTCTACTTACGCTATATCTTAAGCCGGTATTACCCAAACTCGCGGCAGCCATCGAGGAATTCCTGAATATTGCGCCGTTGACTTGGGAGAACGCAGGGACCGCTCTTGCTGACAAACATAGCATTCAAACCTATCAACACCTTGTTACCCGTATCGACCCTAAGCAGATTGAAGCCATGACCGAAGCCAATAAAGAAAATCTGCAAGCTACAGTGCCTGCTGCCACGCCTGAGGTCGAAGCTGAATACATAAGTATTGATAATTTCACCAAGGTTGATCTGCGCATCGCCAAAATCATTCATGCCGAACATGTGGAAGGTGCCGAGAAGTTGCTCAAGCTGACTCTGGACATTGGTGAAGAAAAGCCGCGTCAGGTATTTGCCGGTATCAAGTCGGCTTACGATCCTGTCACGTTGGTAGGACGCTTGACCGTCATGGTTGCTAACTTGGCGCCACGCAAGATGAAATTTGGCCTGTCCGAAGGCATGGTCTTGGCTGCAAGCGACGAGCGCGGCGGTCCTTTCATACTCTCGCCAGATAGCGGGGCGCAGGCAGGAATGCGGGTAAAATAAGTTCCGGCACAGGATGTACGCAATCTATTTAATTAAGGAAAAAAGTATGAAAATCACACAGTCTTTTATAACTGTGCTCTTGGCAGTCAGTACCGGTGCGCTAGCCGCAGGTAGTGATGTCAACACGGCGGTCGGTGGCGGACTAGGAGCAGTAGCCGGCACCGCGATTGGCCAGGCAGTCGGTGGTAACACCGGAGGTATCATCGGCGGTGCAGTAGGCGGTGGCACAGGATCTGCCGTGACCACAAAAGGTAGTGGCAGAACGGGTGCTGTTGTTGGTGGCGCGGTCGGTGGTGGTGCAGGGGCGGCAGTAGGTCAGTCCATGGGTGGTAATACCGGAGGGTTGATCGGCGCTGGTGTCGGAGGTGCAGCGGGCTCAGTAGTCGGTAAAAGTGTCTCGGCGAGCAATGTGAGGACTCAATCTGGCGGGTATGAAGACGGCGACCACAGGCACTATAAGAGGAAACATGGCAAAGGCCATGGTCATCACCATCGTAAACATGGCCATGATCATCACGACCATTAATTGGATCTGATTAGGCAGCAATAAAAAAGCCCCGGTTGGGGCTTTTTTATTGCTGCCTAATGTTTCCGGATTACTTCTTGTCTTTAACTGCGGAGGCAGGCATAGAGGCCTTGGCATCTTTTACCACTTTGTCGGACTTACCGGCGACAGCTGCTTTGGTATTGCCCACGGTAATGTCTTTCTTTACCTTGTCTACGGTGGCTTTGCCAAAACCCGGCACTTTATCCAGATCATCCACAGACTTGAACTGACCGTTTTTCTTGCGGTATTCAATAATGGCTTCAGCTTTTTTCGGGCCGATGCCATTGACAGTTTGTAGTTCGGTCGATGATGCTGCGTTCAGGTCTACTGTGGCATAGGCACTGAAAGAAAAAGCGCTCAAAGAAAAGCTAAGTACATAAAATACAACAAATAATATTTTTTTCATTTTGGATTCCCTTTGTTCTTTTTGACTGAATTAATTTATGAAGAGATGTAAAACGTCAGGCGGATACTTATATGCTTGACGTGAAGCCATCATACGCTTTCCTGAGCACAGGAATAAGTGAAGGGGCGGTTTACTATCAGACTTGATAGGGGGCTATTTCTTGACTGATTGCTTGCAGGGTCTTGAGGGGATTGGCTGCTTGAGTAATCGGGCGCCCTATAACCAAATAGCTAGAGCCTAATTGTAGTGCTTGAACTGGTGTGACAACGCGAGACTGGTCATCAAGGCTCGCATTGGCTGGCCGTATGCCAGGTGTAACCAGGCAGAAATTCTGACCTAGAGCGTTTCTTAAAACTGGGGCTTCCTGCGCTGAACATACAACGCCATCCAGACCTGATTGCTGAGTTAATTTAGCCAGATTTAATACCTGATCCTGCAGATTGCCTTGAACCCCGATTAGGTTCAATGTGGTTTGATCCATGCTGGTCAATACGGTAACGGCAATAAGCAAAGGATTGGATCCACTTTTTGCCACACCCTCACGTGCCGCCTGCATCATCGCAACTCCGCCAGAGGCATGTACGTTGAGCATCCACACACCCAGACGGCTTGCGGCTTCACATGCCTTAGCCACGGTATTAGGAATATCATGAAACTTCAGGTCAAGAAATACACCAAAGCCTTTATTCACCAGCATCTCTACCAGTTGCGGTCCTGCGGCAGTGAAAAGCTCCTTGCCTACCTTTACGCGGCATAGGATGGGGTCCAAGTTCTTAATCAGCCTCAATGCGCTGGCTGCATCCGCATAATCCAGTGCTACAACGATTTTAGGGTCAGCCAAATTGGCAGTCATCATGTGGCTGATTCTTTAGGGTCAGGCGGGAATGATTCCCAAGAGTTGCAGGCTGGGCATTGCCAGTGATAATTACGTGCGCGAAAGCCACACTGGTCGCAGTAATAGGCATTACGATTACCTATCGCGTTACGTACAGTTTGTTGCATGAGTTGCGTATCTTGCTGCTCGCTTTTGTCTAACATCGCACGCGCTTGTAAAAGCTGGTCCAGTGTCTGTAGGCTGGGTTTTTTGGCCAGCTCATTTCTGGCGAGTTTTGCCGCGCTTTCTGCACCTTCTTCAGCTAAAGTGATTTCATATACCACACTGAGCAGCGAAGGCGATTTATAGATTTGTAGATAAGTTTTAAGTAGCGCCAAGCCCTCACCGACCCTGTCTAAAGCGCGGTAGCTGGCGAGCATCTTTGCCGCAATCAGGCCGAGATAATCCGGCTGCTGAAATTCAATGCGTTTCCAGACAGAAATCGCAGCCTCATGCGCGCCAGCAGTGGCTTCCATCTCCCCCAGCATGGCATTGGCACGCACGCAATTCTTGTTGGCATCAAGTGCCATATCCAGCTCACGCCTGGCGCTGGGGTGATCGTTATTGAGCATCGACTTCATCGCCATTTCGCAGTAAAACTGGGCGATTTCCTTGCGGAAAGGTACGCCGGAAAGCCGTTCCAGCTCCGTGGCAATCTCGACGGCGCGTTCCCATTCGCGTTCACGCACGTAAATTTCCAACAACGCGCGTAGCGCCGGTTGCTGATAACGGCTGTCATCCAGCGAGCGGAATAATTCTTCCGCACGGTCCAGTAGGCCCGCTTTAAGATAGTCCTGCGCCAGTTCTGCCATTACAGCCAATTTTTGTGGCTCCGGCAGTTCTTTACGATCGAGTAGATTAAGGTGTAAATGAATCGCGCGGTCCACCTCCCCACGGCGGCGGAATAAACTGCCAAGCGCAAAATGCAGTTCCAGTGAGTCCGCATTGGCTTGCACGGCTTCGATAAAGGCTTCTATCGCTTTATCGTGCTGGTCGGAAATTAAGAAATTCAAGCCCTTGAAATAGGCGGCTGGAAGGGTGGTCGATTCAGAGAGCAACTGGTTAATATCCACTCGCGCGGCCAGCCAGCCCAAGGTAAAAAACAGCGGCAGAGCTAATAGCCACCAATATTCAAATTCCATCATGGCTAGAGCTTTTCAGAAGTTTTTGTAGCGATCAAGAATGGGGTTGCACAAGGCAAGGCATTTTTCCGCGACTTATTGAGCATTATTGCCAAGAGTTTTTAGCTCGCGTTGCAAGGCAAGTAATGCACGTCTTTGGCGGATCCAGGATGCCAAGCACGCCATAATCCCAGCGATTATCCCAACAGAAAAAGTAATGAGTAATAGCAGAGATAGCGGTGCACGCCAGGCAAGCCCCAAGTAGTAATGCAGTTCTACAGCCTGGGAGTTTTTTAAGGCAAAGCCTAGCAATAGTATGAACAGCAATAGACCGAATATGGTGTAAATGTATTTCATAGCCTGATTTTACCTAAGCCAAGAACAAAAGCGCTAATTAAAACAGTTAAAAAAATGGCAAAAAAAAACGGCAGCACCTAATCTCACGATTTAAGGAGCTGCCGTTTTTAAAAGGAACTTATCTATGCAGATAAGTCCACGCGTTCGCGTAACTCTTTCCCAGCCTTAAAGTGAGGTACATATTTTTCAGGCACTTGTACCTTTGTCCCGGTTTTCGGGTTGCGTCCGAGGCGGGGAGGGCGATAGTTCAAACTGAAGCTACCGAACCCCCTGATCTCGATACGCTCGCCCGTTGCGAGATTATCCGACATGGAATCAAGGATGGCTTTAACAGCAAGTTCAGCATCCTTGACTACAAGTTGAGGAAAGCGCGCTGCCAAGTTGGCAATCAGCTCAGATTTTGTCATGGGCGTGATCGCCTTATTCGTTATTTTTGCTATCAAGTTTTGCCTTAAGGAGCGCGCCCAGATTGGTGGTACCCGCAGCGCCAGCATTGTCATTGCTGAACTTCTGCATAGCATCTGTTTCTTCAGCCTGATCTTTAGCTTTGATGGACAGGTTGATGGTACGGTTTTTACGATCAACGTTGACGATACGGGCTTCGATCTCTTGGCCTTCCTTCAGGACGCTAGCGACATCCTCCACTTTTTCCTTGGAAATTTCAGAAGCGCGCAGATAGCCTTCAACTTCACCGTCCAGGGTAATAACTGCACCCTTGGCTTCGATCGTCTTCACGGTACCTTTTACGATTGCACCTTTGTCATTGACGGTGGTGTACGCCCCGAATGGATCATTGTCCATTTGCTTGACGCCGAGAGAGATGCGCTCTTTCTCAACATCAATGCTCAGCACAATCGCGGATAACTCATCGCCCTTCTTGAAGTTACGGATGGCTTCTTCGCCAGTTTGATTCCAGGACAGGTCAGACAAGTGAACCAGACCATCGATACCACCTGGCAAGCCGATAAATACACCGAAGTCAGTAATGGACTTGATTTGGCCGCTAACTTTGTCACCCTTCTTGTGAGTGGCAGCAAAATCATCCCAAGGATTAGCCTGGCATTGCTTCATACCCAGGGACAGGCGGCGACGCTCTTCGTCAATTTCCAGAATCATGACTTCTACTTCGTCACCCAATTGGGCGATCTTGGCAGGGTGTACGTTCTTGTTGGTCCAATCCATTTCAGAAACGTGTACCAGACCTTCAATGCCGGGTTCGATTTCAACGAATGCACCGTAGTCGGTCAGGTTGGTCACCTTGCCGAACAGACGCGTGCTGACGGGATAACGACGGGTCAATGCAACCCATGGGTCATCACCCAGTTGCTTGATGCCCAGCGATACACGGTTTTTCTCTTGATCGAATTTAAGAATCTTGGCTTCAACTTCTTCACCGACGGTCAGCACTTCAGATGGGTGCTTGACGCGGCGCCATGCCAGATCGGTAATATGCAGCAGGCCATCGATACCACCGAGGTCAACGAATGCGCCGTAATCGGTGATGTTCTTGACGATACCCTTAACAACTGCGCCTTCTTTCAGTGAGCCCAACAACGCTTCACGGTCGGCACCCATGTTCTCTTCGAGAACAGCGCGGCGAGAAACCACAACGTTGTTGCGCTTGCGGTCCAGCTTGATAACCTTGAAATCCCATTCCTTGTTTTCGAACGGAGTGGTGTCCTTGACTGGGCGCAGGTCAACCAGTGAGCCAGGCAGGAAAGCACGGATGCCGTTAACCATAACGGTCAGACCGCCCTTAACGCGGCCATTGATCATGCCCTTGATGATACGGGCTTCGTTCATTGCCTCTTCCAGATCCAGCCATGCTGCAAGACGTTTTGCTTTTTCGCGTGAAAGCTTGGTAGAGCCGTAACCATCTTCCAGGGATTCGATGCAGACCTTAACGAAATCGCCTACGCTGATTTCGAGTTCGCCGCGATCATTGAGGAATTCGCTGGTGACAATGACACTCTCGGATTTGAGTCCTGCATTAACGATTACAAAATCGTTGTCGATAGATACGACTTCAGCGGTGATAACTTCACCGGAGCGCATTTCCTGGCGAGCCAGGCTTTCCTCAAACAGGGCTGCAAAGCTTTCGCCATCTGGCGAAGTGGATGAGGTGTTAGTAGAAACGTTAGCCATTAAAAAATTACCTAAAAGAATAATTCCGCCGTGCAGCGGGTCTAATTAAAAAAGCCATGAACCGGTGTAGCTCACGGCGCCTAAATATACCAAGATACCAGTTGCAGTTATTTGCCCGAGTTGTATTGCTGATGTTTCAGAACCGCTAGAACAGCCTGCTCTATAGTAAGCTGGCTGGTTTCCAGCAGCTTGGCATCCGCACTTTGCTGCAAAGGCGCAACCAGTCTTTGCTGGTCTCGAGCGTCACGCTTTTGCAGATCTTGCAATATATCGTCCAGATTAGCATGGATTCCTTTTGACATCAACTGCTTATAGCGACGTTCCGCACGTATTTCGGCACTGGCGGTCAGGTATATTTTGGTTTCCGCATCAGGGAAAACCACTGTAGCAATGTCGCGGCCATCCGCCACCAGCCCCGGGGGTTGACGAAAACTATGCTGCAGATCAAGTAAAACGCACCTGACAGCCGGGTGTGCAGCCACTTCAGAGGCGCCTCGGCTCATCTCTTCCGTGCGCACATCTGCGCTGATATTGATGCCATCAAGATAAATCTCACCATTTTCAAATCGGATAGCTAGCCCCTGCGCCAGCTTGGCCAGGGCAGCTTCATCTTGCCATGAGATGCCTTGCTTCAGCGCAGCCAAAGCCACTATGCGGTAAAGTGCGCCGGAATCCAGATAGTGATATCCCAACTGTTGGGCGACAAGCTGTGCCACTGTGCCTTTGCCGGAAGCCGATGGCCCGTCTATAGCGATAACAGGAATCATGTTTGTACAATCTTGCCAAAAACTTCAAAGTAATCCGGAAATGTTTTGGCAACACAACCGGGGTCATTGATCGTAACAGGCACGTTGGCTAAAGATACCAATGAAAAACACATCGCCATGCGATGGTCATCATAAGTGTCGATGGCCGCATGGGGGATTAACTTCATAGGCGGGGTGATGGTTAGATAATCCGCCCCTTCTGCAACAACGGCACCGACTTTGCGTAGCTCTGCCGCCATGGCTGCCAGGCGGTCTGTTTCTTTCACGCGCCAGCTGGCGATATTGCACAAGCGGCTTGGGCCATCGGCAAACAACGCTGCTACGGCTAAAGTCATGGCAGCATCGGGGATATGGTTGCAATCCAGATCGAGGGCTTTTAACTTGCCGGAGTGCGCCGCACTCGCTTCGATCCAGTTCTGTCCAAATTGGATTTGTGCACCCATTAACTCCAGTGCTTCGGTAAATCGCACATCGCCCTGGATACTGTCGCGGCCTATGCCTGCTACGCGAACCGGCCCGCCGCCGATAACGCCTGCAGCTAAGAAGTATGAGGCAGAAGACGCGTCGCCTTCGACAAACAAGGTGCCGGGGCTGCGGTAACTGCTGTTGGCCGGGATAGTGAAGCGCTGCCAGCCATCGCGCTCGACGTATACGCCGAAGCGTGCCATGAGGTTAAGCGTGATTTCGATGTAGGGCTTGGAAATAAGCTCGCCTATTACTTCAATGCTGACCCGCTGGCGGATCAGCGGCAGCGCCATCAACAGGGCCGTGAGGAATTGGCTGGAGACATCGCCGCGGATTTGAATAGGCTTGCTGGCCGTGATTTTGGCTGGTGCAATCTTGAGCGGCGGGAAGCCGTCATTACCCAGGTATTCAATCGCAGCACCGACCTGACGCAAGGCATGCACCAAGTCGCCTATGGGGCGTTCGTGCATGCGCGGTACACCAGAGAGCGTGTAGTTGCCGCCAGATAAAGCCAGGGCTGCAGTCAGTGGCCGAAAGGCAGTGCCAGCATTACCGAGAAACAGATCAGCCTGTTTCACGCCAAATACGCCACCTATACCAGTCACGCGCCAGTTGTTCTGAGCAGTTTGCTCCAGGCCGATACCTAATACCTTAAGGGCATCCAGCATGCGTTCGGTATCATCTGAAGCCAGCAGCTCCCGAATCTCGGTAGTGCCTTCTGCCAGCGCCGCTAAAAGCAGTGTGCGGTTGGAAATGCTTTTGGAGCCAGGGAGTGTGATATGCCCTGCGGCTTTGTTCGCAGGCTTAAGATCGAGCTTGTGCATTATTTTTGTTTAGTGTGATGTTGTTGGGCGTGCGCCCAGTTATTGCGAGCGTGGCTCGCGCGCTCAAACAGGGCTTGCAGGCCTGAACCATCACTATTCTGCAGTAGCTTGCTCAGGGCGGCCAGTTCATTCTGATACGCCGCGAGTTCATTGAGTAAGGCTTCTCGATTCGCCAGGCTGATATCGCGCCACATTTCAGGTGAGCTGCCGGCGATGCGCGTGAAATCGCGGAAACCACTGGCGGCAAAATCGAATAGTTGAGTGGCATTGGCGCGCGAAGCAATTTCATCTACTAGGGCAAAGGCCAGCAGATGCGGTAAATGGCTGACGGCTGCAAAAATGTTGTCATGGTTGCTTGCTGACATTTCACTCACGCGAGCGCCAGTCGTTTCCCACAGCGTGCGTACTCTTTCCAGGGCCTGCCTATCGGTGGCATCCATGGGGGTTAACACTATATTTTTGCCATTGAACAAATCAGCCCGGGCTGCAGTAACGCCACTTTTTTCAGCCCCGGCAATCGGATGACCGGGCACGAATTGCGAAATTTTATCGCCAAGTATGGTCTGGGCATGGTGAATGACATCAGTCTTGGTGCTGCCAACATCTGTGACGACAGTGCGCGCGTTGAGATAAGGTGTAATAGCGGAAAGGATGCCCGGGGTTTGCGCCACAGGTGCTGCGATGATTACCATGTCCGCGTCCATCAAGGCTACCTTGGCATCAGTTTCGGCTGCATCAATGACGCCCAGGCTGAGTGCTGCTTGCAGGCTTTCACCTGAGCGGCCTACGCCTATCACATGGGGCGCTGCGGTTGCTCGCTTCAATGCCAGTGCGACTGAACCGCCAATCAGGCCTACACCAAAAATAACCAGTTTATTCAAGTTTCGACAGCCGAAATCTAAAAAACCAAATTGTAACACGCGGGTATTGTCTGCTTGCATCAGGCGCGCGCTGCGGGCTTGTCAGATGAGTTGCTGAAGTGAGGTGGGGTAATTCGGACTGCTGATGCAAGAGCGGCGTTTTAGCTGGGGCTCAATCTACGCTAAAACACCGTTTGCTGGAGATAACGTGGGATAAGATGGCAGATTATACAGTATGCAGGCCCTGCATGGATTGCCATTTGTCATCGGCTAAGCCTGCATGTATGCAACCGAGTTGGTCTGAGCAGAGTGAAGCCCAACATGGACTTTTAGGTGCTGGGCTTCATTTAGAGGTGGCCCCGTAAAACTGGACAGCTGTTTAAGTGGAAGCCTTGCCTAACCCGAGTCATCGTAAGATGGCGGAAACAAGAGGAGCAAGGCCATGA
>CAJDUO010000015.1_pt1 | contig 64605 bp, 56 predicted proteins | sample 7391151 | NCBI WGS metagenome assembly CAJDUO01 (sample SAMEA7055682, study PRJEB34461) | soil metagenome | biome: terrestrial ecosystem; feature: Peninsula; material: soil | place: Antarctica | collected 2016
TCACTCGCTGCAAAACTGAGTTGTTTCATGGACAGGTCAGAGGTCAATGGCGATGTGTGTATTTTACAGGACGGCTGACTTGTTCAGGGCTTCCTTAGTAATATGAGGGTGTTTTGGCTTAATGCAACATTGCAAGCCAGGATAAATTCAACCCATCAGGTTCTTGCTCAGGTAAATATTTAAGTTGGAATTTATTATTTTGTATTTATTTGCACCGAGACCCTACAGTTTTCTACGCAAATTCCGTTAGCTATAATGAACCTGTTTTTGAGATTGACAATTTAATCTATTAGATAAATTAAGTGTTGCGCCAGTAGGAATTCTGGATAGAATGACATCAAAATACAAGCAGTGTCAGGCTTGATAATTAAAGCAACGCACTAAAGGGAGATTCTGGGTGGGGGAAATCAATCTGGCTGGTGTGAAAGTGATGGTGATTGATGATAGTAATACCATCCGTCGCAGTGCGGAGATATTCCTCAAGCAATCAGGCTGTGAGGTAATCCTTGCGGAAGATGGCTTTGATGCGCTATCTAAAATTGCCAGTCACTTACCCGATATCATCTTCGTCGATATCATGATGCCGCGTTTAGACGGCTATCAAACTTGTTCACTCATCAAAAGAAATCCACGTTTCAAATCTACGCCGGTCATTATGCTGTCCAGTAAAGACGGCTTGTTTGATCGCGCACGCGGGCGCATGGTGGGCTCGGATCAGTATCTGACCAAGCCTTTTACCCAAGACTCTCTCCACCAAGCCGTCAGTACCTATGCTGTAGCAGGACATAACACTTCAGAGGAGAACTAAGCTATGGCTATACAAAAAATTCTAGTTGTCGATGATTCGGCTACGGATCGGTTCTATTTGACAGGAATCCTTGAGAAAGCCGGCTTTAATGTAATCACAGCTGAAAATGGCGAGGATTGCCTGGCGAAAGTGGATGCAGAGATGCCTGATCTGGTAGTGATGGATGTGATCATGCCCGGCCTCAATGGCTTTCAGGCGACGCGAGCACTCTCAAAGAATCCGCAGACGACACATATTCCTGTGATTATGTGTACAGGTAAGGCGCAGGCTACTGACAGACTATGGGCTCTACGCCAGGGCGCTAAGGAGTGTGTAATCAAGCCTGTAGCAGCAGCAGAATTGTTGAGCAAGATCCAAGCCCTGGGCTAGGTATGGCAAGGAAGAAACTCAATCTCCAGGCGTACCAGCAAGACATTCTAGCTAGACTGAAAAGTGTGTCGGAAAGTGGCCGCGCACTCTCGTCATCCAAGCTGGGTGTGAGAATCGGCGCCGTAGACTGGCTGGTGGCACTTGATGATATCAGCGAGGTTTTGTCAGTTCCTGACATTATGCGTGTGCCGTTAACGCGTTCATGGTTCATGGGTATGGTGAATGTACGCGGTAACCTTTATGCGTTAACCGATCTGGCCGAATTTTTAGGCTACCCATCTGTTGCGGCTACCTCCGAAAGCCGTGTGTTGTTGGTGCATGGACGATTCGGTATTAATGCCGGCTTGCTGGTGGATCGCCTGATCGGCTTGCGTAACCTGGAGGATATGCAAGTCCAGCAAGCCGTAGAAGAAAAACCTGCTTGGCAACTTCAACGTTACATAGATGGCAGCAATAAAAACTGGGATGAACTAAATCTTGAAGTATTGTTAACCCAGAAAGACTTTATGCAGGTAGCGGCATAGCCTGAATGTCACGGGCAATTATAAGGGGATAGGAATGGCATTAGATTTCGCGAAATTAAAAGGCTTTCCAACAAAGCCAGTGGCTTATCTAAAGGGGTTGCTGGCAGCAGAGGGCGAACAGTCCTCTTCGGGCTGGAGGCGGAATATACGCGGCATGCTTGGCTCTCTGCTGCTGGCTTTTTCCGTTGCTCTGCTATCCCTGCTGATTAGTCTTTTCCAAATGACTAGTGACACTAGCTTCGCTACAGCTGCTGGCAACGTGCAGGTGGTCGTACAGCAGGCAGCACGCGATGCGGTGCTTGCTACCCATTCTGATGAGGCTGCTGCAGTACGCCTGAGGAATGAGACGGATGGCGTGGATAGTGATATCAATTTGATGCGTAATCATGAATCCAATACCTTTTTGCGAGAGGATGAAATCGCTCCATTGCTTGATAAGCTGGATAAATCGTGGAAATCACTGTACAGCAACTTGAAAAATGTACATGAGGCCATGCCTGAAGAAGCCCAGTCTGTTGCCAAATTGAATAGTATTGTGTCTGCCAGTGATGAAATCATCGCTACAGTGGGCAAAGCGGTAGACAAATATCATCATGCGCAGGGGACAGCTCAACTATGGCTGTTAATAGCAGCGGCAGTGGGTATGACTGCGCTTGTGTTGTTGGTTTCAGTGGTTTATCGCCAGACTATAAACGCACGTCAACGTTTCCTTGCGGTTGAACAAGCCAACTTTAATAACCAGGAAGCTATTTTGCACTTGCTGGATGAAATGGGTGACTTGGCTGATGGCGACTTAACTGTAAAAGCGCAGGTAACGGAAAACATTACCGGTGCGATTGCAGACTCTATTAACTACACGATTGATAGTTTGCGAGACCTGGTTACGGAAATTAACCGTGCAACCGGGCAGGTGAACCAGGCAACCGCGCAGGCGCAAGCTACCTCAGCCGACCTTCTGGGCGCCGCTGAACAGCAATCCAGGCAGATTGTGGAAACCGGCGAAGCCGTTACCAATATGACACACTCGATTCTGCAGGTATCCAGCAATGCTGGTGAGGCATCCCAAGTGGCGCAACGCTCTTTGCAAGCTGCTACGCAGGGTGCGCAGGCAGTGCAGAACACAATTTCCGGTATGAACGAAATCCGTACGCAGATTCAGGAAACCTCCAAGCGTATTAAACGGCTGGGTGAAAGCTCGCAGGAAATTAGTGAAATCGTGGAGTTGATTTCTGACATTACTGAGCAAACCAATATTCTGGCTTTGAACGCTGCGATTCAGGCAGCATCCGCTGGTGAAGCCGGGCGAGGTTTTACCGTAGTTGCGGAAGAAGTACAGCGGCTGGCAGAGCGATCCTCAGAAGCTACCAAGCAGATTAGTGCGATTGTGAAGACCATTCAGACCGATACCAACGGCGCGGTAGCCGCTATGGAGAAGAGCACCGAGGGTGTGGTTGAAGGCGCGCGTCTGTCTGACGCTGCTGGTCAGGCACTAAATGAAATTGAAACCGTTACCAACAATCTGGCACACCTGATTCAGACAATTTCAACAGCTACTGTCGCACAGACCGAAGTGGCAGCAACTGTAAGCCGTAACATGCAACAGATTCAAAACATTACATCCCAGACTACTGAAGGCACCAAACAAACAGCACTATCTGTCGGTCAGCTCACCAGTTTGGCGGAAAATCTGAGCGATTCCGTAGCCGGTTTCAAGCTGTCCTAACATACTGAATGGATTTGAAGCGCGGAGTAAACGTGACTGAAGATTTTGATATTGGCCCACTATCCTGGGTGAAAGATGAGATCGACCAGGCGCTGAAAAGCGTGCTGGAAAATCTGGCGGCGGTAGCTGCGAACCCGGAAGATGTCGCGGTTATGCGCTTTTCCAAAACTCACCTTTATCAAGTCAGCGGTGCGCTGGACATGGTGGGCTTGGAAGGTTGCAAGCGCTTCTGTGCTGAAATAGAAAAGCTTGCAGGCAAGCTTGAAAAAAAGACTGTGCCAGCCTCACCTGAAATCCTGGAAATACTTAACCGTGCAGTAAACGCACTCAGCAGTTATTTGCAGGACTTGCTCAACGGTTCACCAGACATGCCGATCCGGCTTTTTCCTATGCTACAGACCATGGTGCTGGTGCAGGGGGAGAGTGTAGAGGAGAGTGAGCTATTTTTCCCTGACACTTCTTTGCGTGCACCCAAAGATATCCCCAGCATACAATTAGATGAAGCTGCCTTGCCAGCTTATATTGCAGAGCAGCGTAGCCATTACCAAAAATCCCTCCTGAGTTGGTTGAAAGATGCCAGCCAGGACGGTTTGGGCAACATGCGCACAGCCATAGAGAATGTGCAGCAAATTCAGCAGCAGCCTGCGCAGAAAACTTTGTGGTGGGCGGCTAGCGCTTTCACGGATGCGCTGTCACAAGATGCAATTTCTGGAAATATGGGCGTCAAGCGCCTATGCCGCCGACTGGATCAGCAATTACGTAGCCTAAATGAAGGCGTGGCACGTGCTTCTGGTAATTTGCTGCGTGATATTCTCTACTATGTTGCTCTCAGCGCCCCAGATACTGAACGCATTACCAAAGTTAAAAATGTATTCGAGCTGCATCATTTATTGCCTGATGAGGTAGGACAGGGCCTGACCTCGGTCGAAATCACAGAAGCTGAGATGGAAGCACTGGCTCGACTCAAATATGCATTAGAGGTACTTAAAGATATTTGGGCAGCAGTTTCTGACGGCAAAGTGGATGCCTTGGGAGACTTCCTTTATCAGTTGAGCAATATTATTGAACCAAGTCAGAGTTTAACTGACAATGCAGTGGCACATTTGTTCAGCTGTGTCCATGAACTGGCAACAGCCCTGGATTTGGATGCCGGCAAAGTAACCGAGACAGCGTTAATTGAAGTGGCGGCAGGATTGAATCTGCTGGAAGATGCTTTGCAGAATTATGGATGCCGTGATGCCGAAGCTACCCAACGTCTGGCTACACAGGCACAGCGCCTACAGGATGTTATGGGTGGTGGCCCTATAGCAGACTTCTCGGGCACGCCCATATCAGATCATCTGGGCACAGATGTTCTGCTGGCCGTGGCTCAGCAAATCAAGGACTCCTTGAAGATTGCGGAACAGGCGTTAGATACCTATTTCCGTCATCCGGCAGACCGTCAAGTCCTGCAAGGAACCGAGAAGCCTGTGCAGCAAGTAATAGCTGCTTTTGATATGCTGGATTTGCCAGTACCCACCGCGATTACCAAAGCCTGCTCAAAATTTATCGATTACTTCCGTGATGAAGCGCATGAGCCCAATCCGGCGCTGTTTGAACTAGTTGCAGAAAGTCTGAGTATGTTGGGCTTTTATGTCGAGGAGTTGCCACGCACGCGCCCCGAATCCTTTATTGCGTTAGAAGCTGCCCTAGCTAGGCTTGGTAGCCAGTTGCATGAACTTGGTCTAGCTACGGAGGAGGTGGAACAAAAGACTGCTGCGCAATCCGCTGATGATAATGATACGGCCTTTAACGAAGCCAAACCCTTAACAAGCGATACAGTGACGGCGCCCGTCAGTGAGTCTAAGGTTATTGATCGAGCGTTTGACGCCGAGCTGTTGGATATTTATCTGACGGAAGTTGAAGAAGTATTGGCGCATATTGCACAAAATATTCAGGCGTTACGTATCAACGCTACCGAACATGAAGCCCTGGTAGAAGTGCGTCGCGGCTACCATACCTTGAAAGGTAGCGGCCGCACGGTCGGATTGGTTGTGTTGGGTGAAGTGGCCTGGGCGGTTGAGCGGATGTTGAATCTGGTGATGGAGCGCAAGCTTGTCCCTAGTCCGCTACAGTTAACTTTCATAGAACAAACGAGTGCGGCTTTTGCGGGTTGGGCAGCTACCTTGAGGGAAGCTGGTGCTGTCGAGCTGGATCCTCAAATATGGCAACAACAGGCAGCAGCACTGGAAAGCGAAAGTGCTGCACAGAAGCCAATAGCCGTCGCAGAAGAAGTTGTCATCGGCGGTACACGCAAGATGAGCCGTGCTTTGTTCGATATTTTTATGAACGAAGCCGAACAGCACATGCAAACCCTGAAGCAGGGTCTGGCAGCATTGTCTGTTGATAGTCTGTCTAAACCCACGGCGGCCAGCCACCGCGCAGCGCACACCTTGGCCAGTAATGCAGGAACTGCTGGTTTCAACTCCATAGAGGATCTGGCTAAAGCATTGGAAAACTGGTTTGATTCCCACCGGGGTTACTGGACATCGCAAGAGCTCACTTTACTTGGTAACGTCACGACAGCATTGGCTGATATGTTACGCAAAGCAGGGCAGTTGCGTCAGCCCAAAGCCGCATCCTGGCTATTAACTGCACTGAAAGAAGCAGTAAGCCAAACTGATTTAATCTATGCTGGGGCGGATGATTCAATTATAGATATTGCATCCGATGCCATGCCGGAAGAATGGTATTCAGAAGGATTGGCTGCTATAGCAGTTAAGACAGAGGCGCTAAAGGAAGGTATTCCTGAAACTGCGGTTGAAATTGACGTGCCGATGCCGCTGGCCGCTCAGGAGCCTGCCGCATCGGCATTTGTGGCGCCAGTACCAGTCATTGAGACGACTGCACAAGTGGCGGCGGTTGATCAGGAATTGCTCACCATGTTTGTGGAAGAAGCACGTGAGCTTGTGCCGCAAGTAGGTAATGAGTTACGTGCATGGCGCGCCGATCCTCAAAATTCCGAGCATCCTGATGCCCTGCAGCGCGCACTGCATACCCTCAAGGGTAGTGGCCGCATGGCAGGCCAGGCCCTGCTGGGCGATACAGTGCATGGCATGGAAGATCGCATCATGCGTGCGCTGAAATCTAAAGTCAGTGCTGTGGATTTCGATGATATGTTTGTTGATCTCGATCATATCGGAGGCCTGCTGGAAGCGGCTATCGACAGTATCGGCGAAGCCGGCCGGACTACCGTCATTGCGGGTGCCACTGGTATTGTTCAAGCTGGCCGCTCCACTGAGCGCCGTACACAATATCTGCGATTACGGGCCGACGTGCTGGACCGGCTGATTAACGAAGCTGGGGAAATCAGTATTACGCGTTCGCGTATGGAACGGGAAATACAGAGTTTCAAACAGTTCTCGCTGGACTTGACTGAAAGCGTGTTTCGATTACGTAATCATTTACGTGAGCTAGAGATTGAGGCTGAAAGCCAATTGCAATCACGGATGATGTACTTGCAGGAAGCCAACGAAACCTTTGATCCACTGGAGTTTGACCGCTTTACCCGTTTGCAGGAATTAACACGCATGCTGGCGGAGAGCGTCAATGACGTATCGACAATTCAGCATGGCTTGCTGATGAATCTGGATGAAACTGAATCAGCACTGCAACAGCAAAGCCGTATGAATCACGAACTGCAGCATGGCTTAATGAACGTGCGTATGGTGCCATTCTCGCTAATTTCAGAGCGATTGCAGCGAATTGTGCGTCAAACTGCACGTGAGTTGGAAAAGCATGTGGAGATGACGATTGACGGTGAGGCTGTGGAAATTGACCGCAGTGTGCTGGATAAAATTGGCGCTCCGCTAGAGCATTTGCTGCGTAACGCCGTGGCACACGGCATGGAAACTCCGGCCCAGCGCAAAAGAATGGGCAAGCCGGAACTTGGCAGCATCACGCTGAAAGTGCGCCAGGAAAATGATGAAATTGTAATAACGGTTGCCGATGATGGCGGTGGTATCAACTTGGAACGCGTACGTGAAAAGGCTATCCAGAATGGCCTGCTTGCTGCTGACCATAAAATCAGCGAGCAAGCGCTGTTATCCGTAATTTTTGAGCCAGGTTTTTCTACTGCGGATGCTATTTCGCAGATTGCAGGCCGAGGTGTTGGACTTGATGCTGTACGCAGCGATATCACGACCTTGGGCGGCCGTATTGACGTCAGCAATGCGCTTGGTCTAGGTGCTGTTTTCAGTACCTATCTGCCGGTTACATTGTCGGTGGCGCAGGTGGTATTGGTCCGTGTGGGTGTGCGTGTTTTTGCGCTGCCTGCGGTTATGGTGGAACAGGTGCAGAAGCTCAAGTCCGCAGAGTTGGCAGAAGCCTATGAGGCGCATAATATCAGATGGTCTGATAGACAATACCCCTTGTATCTCCTCGGAAAGCTAATCAACGAAGCCGATCATTTGCCAGAAGTGCAGCGTTACACGCCATTGCTACTGTTGCGCAGCGGTACCTATCGTATCGCTTTGCACGTTGATGAAATTATTGGCAACCAGGAAGTTGTAATGAAGGCTATCGGGCCTCAACTGGCACGTGTTCCTGGCATGATCGGTGCCACGGTAATGGGTGATGGTAAAATTGTTCTGATCATCAACCCGGTACAACTGGCTAACCGCGAGGTACTTGCCGTTGGCGCCGTTAAAGTCAGCACTGTAGCACCTGTGAAGCTGAATACAGCTCCAGTAGTGCTGGTTGTCGATGATTCACTTACCATGCGTAAGGTGCTGGGACGGACGCTCGAGCGCGAAGGTTATCAGGTCATTACGGCCAAAGACGGCATGGATGCTTTACAGATACTGCAAGAAACGCAGCCTGATATCATACTCTCAGATATTGAAATGCCGCGCATGGATGGCTTTGAGCTTACGCGTAACGTGCGTGGTGATAGCCGTACTGCGAATACTCCGCTGATCATCATCAGCTCCCGTACAGCGGAAAAGCATCGTAACCTGGCGCAGGAGCTAGGTGTGAATGCATTCCTGGGTAAGCCTGTGCAGGATGATGAGCTGATGGCACAAATTTCCATGCTGTTAGGTAACGCAATGCCTCTTGCTACGGCCTGACTTTCTACTCTGCGAACATGCCAGCCTGGATTTTACCCAGGCTGCAATTTTCGTGATTAAGTTGTAGTAAGCCTGCGGTAGTGATGCCGCTAATCAGGTAAAATCCGTTGTATGTATCAACCGTCTTTTATTCATTTGCGTTGCCACAGCGAGTACTCCATTGTGGATGGCACCGTGCGCATCGACGATTACGTCAAGCGTGCGCAAGCAGACCACATGCCAGCCCTGGCGTTGACCGATCTCAGCAATCTCTTCGGTGCGGTAAAATTCTACAAAGCTGCGCGTGGCAAAGGCATCAAGCCCTTATTAGGTTGTGATATATGGCTGGAAAACGACGTCAATCGGGATCAGCCATATCGTCTGCTGTTGCTATGCCAGTCGCAAGTAGGGTATTTGCGCTTGTGCCAATTGCTCACACAAGCCTATCTGCATAATCAATATCGTGGCCGTGCCGAGATCAAACGACAGTGGTTGATCGAAGGCGGTACGGATGGCCTGGTTTTACTTTCTGGTGCTATGGCGGGAGATATCGGCCAGGCATTGCTACAGGACAATATGCGTTCTGCCCAGCAACTGGCTGTGGATTGGGGGACTTTATTTCCCCAGCGTTTTTATATTGAATTGCAACGTGCCGGCCACGCACAGCAAGAGGCTTATATTTCTCGTGCACTGGCTATAGCCGAACAGCTCCATCTGCCGGTAGTGGCCACCCATCCGCTACAGTTTATTGATACAGAAGATTTTAAGGCACATGAAGCCCGCGTCTGTATTGCCGAAGGCTATGTGCTGGCCGATAAACGTCGACCTAAAAGCTTTACCACCGAGCAGTATTTCAAAACGCAGACTGAGATGTCCGTTTTGTTTGCGGATATTCCGGAAGCGCTGGCCAACAGCGTTGAGATTGCCAAGCGCTGCAACTTAACCCTCACGCTGGGTAAAAATTATCTGCCGCAATTTCCCACGCCCAACGGCGAGACGCTGGAGGATTATCTAGCTGCGCAATCACATGAAGGTTTATTAAAGCGCTTGCAAGTGCTTTACCCGGATCCCGCAAAACGTGAGACCAAGCAGTCGGAGTATGAAGCCAGGCTGGAATTTGAGACCAAGATTATTATCCAGATGGGTTTTGCCGGTTACTTTCTGATCGTGGCTGACTTTATTAACTGGGCAAAACACAATGGGGTACCGGTCGGCCCTGGACGAGGTTCTGGCGCTGGCTCAGTGGTGGCTTATAGTTTAGGCATTACTGATCTTGATCCGCTGCAATATGCATTGCTATTTGAGCGCTTCCTCAATCCTGAGCGGGTTTCCATGCCCGACTTTGATATCGATTTTTGCCAGGAAGGCCGTGATCGCGTTATAGATTACGTTAAACAAAAATATGGCCGGGAATCGGTCTCGCAAATTTCTACCTTCGGTACCTTGGCGGCCAAGGCCGTAATTCGTGATGTCGGGCGCATACTGGATCTACCGTTTAACTTTGTTGATGGCATTGCCAAGCTGATTCCCAATGAGCTCGGCATTACCTTGCCCGAAGCGCTGGAAAAAGAGCCTCAGCTAAAAGAGCGGCGTGAGCAGGAAGAGGAAGTGAAGGAGTTGCTGGAGCTGGCTTTGCGGCTTGAGGGCTTAACGCGAAATGTCGGCATGCATGCCGGGGGCGTGCTGATTTCACCGGGTAAAATTTCGGATTTCACGCCTATCTATTGTCAGGCTGGCGGCGAGAGCGTGATCAGCCAGTATGACAAGGATGATGTCGAAGCCGTGGGGCTGGTCAAATTCGACTTTTTGGGCCTGCGTACGCTAACCATACTCGATATGGCCATGGCTAACGCCAACGCTCAGCGTGCTGCTCAAGGCTTGCCGTCTTTATCGTTCGAGACTTTGCCGCTAGACGATAAGCCTACCTACAGCCTGCTCAAAGCAGCAAATACTACGGCTGTATTCCAGCTTGAATCACGCGGCATGAAAGACATGCTGAAGCAGGCCAAGCCAGATTGTTTTGAGGACATCATTGCCTTGGTCGCCTTGTATCGCCCTGGGCCTATGGACCTGATACCAGATTTCTGCCGTCGTAAACACGGCTTGCAGCGTGTGGAGTACCCGCACCCCTTGGTTGAGCCTATTTTGCGCGAAACCTACGGCATTATGGTGTATCAGGAACAGGTGATGCAGATTGCCCAGGTAGTCGCAGGCTTCAGCCTGGGTAGTGCCGACTTGCTGCGCCGTGCAATGGGTAAAAAGAAAAAAGAGGAAATGGATGCGCAGCGTGTGGGCTTTGTTGAAGGTGCTGTCAGAAATGGCACCACCGAGCGTCAAGCCGCTGAACTGTTTGATTTGATGGAGAAGTTTGCCAGCTACGGATTCAACAAATCGCATGCTGCAGCCTATGCCTTGGTCGCATATCAAACGGCCTATCTGAAGACGCATTACCCGGCTGCCTTCCTCGCTGCCTCAATGTCAGCGGACATGAATAATACGGACAGCGTACATATCTTCTATGACGATTGCGCGCCCAATAAGGTTGAAGTGCTGGCCCCTGATATCAACCAGAGTGAATCCCGCTTTCGGCCTGTCAATGAGCAGCAGGTGCTATATGGTTTAGGTGCAGTAAAAGGCACAGGCTGGGTGGCAATTGAAGTGATTCTGGCCGCACGTGCGCAGGATGGGCCTTTCAAGGACTTGTTTGATTTCTGCCGCCGCCTGGATTTGCGCAAGGTTAATCGTCGCGTGATTGAGTCGCTGATCCGCGCAGGTGCTTTCGATAGACTGGAATCTAACCGTGCTGCATTGTTGGCAGGTGTGGGCCTGGCTATCAGTGCTGCGGAACAGAGTGGCGCTAATAGCGGACAAGATAGTTTGTTCGGTGCCGTAGCAGATAGCGTTGCGCATGTATTGCCTAAAACCCCGGCATGGCCTGAACAGGAGCGCTTGCAGTATGAAAAGGCGGCTCTGGGGTTTTATTTTAGTGGCCATCCTTATCTGGGTTATCAAAAAGATCTGGCTGCTTTTGTGCGTGGTGGCCTGGCCAGCCTGAAGCCTCAGGAGCAGCCGCAATTGCTGGCCGGTGTAGTGATGGGCATTCGTATACGTATGACCGGCCGTGGAAAAATGGCGATTGTGACGTTGGATGATGCAACTTCCAGAATTGAAATAGTCGTAGGTAATGAGTTGCTGAACCAGACCCCGCAATTGCTTAAAGAAGACCAGTTGCTGGTTGTGGAAGGCCGTGTGAGTAACGATGACTTCTCTGGCGGCCTGCGTGTTAACGCCCGCCGTTTGTATGATCTCGCTGCTGCGCGCAGTGCTTATGCGAGCCTGTTGAAAATTTCATGCAATGGTCAGGCCGATGCGGTTAAATTGCGTGAATTGCTGGCGCCATACTGTCGTGGCGCTGGTTCAGCGGAAGAGCGGCGGGGTTGTGCGGTAAAAGTCGAGTATCACAATGCGGGGGCTCGCGTAGAACTGATGCTCAGCGACCAATGGCGCGTAGAATTAAAAGATGAATTGCTGACAGGTTTAAAAACCTGGCTCAGCGATGATAATGTCAAAATCCTCTATAATTGAGACACCAAGATTCAAGGGCGCTAAGCATGAAAACAAGTTTTCTGGAATTTGAGCAGCCGATAGCTGAGCTAGATGCCAAAATTGAAGAGCTGCGCTATGTGCAGGATGATTCTGCGCTCGACATTTCGGAAGAAATTGATCGTCTGCAACAAAAAAATCAGGCCATGACCAAGGAAATCTACAGCAAGCTCACCGCCTGGCAAATTTCCCAGGTTGCACGGCATCCACAGCGTCCTTATACGCTAGATTATATTCAGGGCCTGTTTACCGATTTTGATGAGTTGCGCGGAGACCGTGCATACGCCGATGATCCCGCGATTGTGGGTGGTTTGGCGCGCTTCGAAGGTCAGCCTGTCATGGTCATCGGTCACCAAAAAGGCCGTGATGTGAAGGAGCGTCAATATCGTAATTTTGGCATGCCACGTCCAGAAGGCTACCGTAAAGCCTTGCGCCTCTATCGTATGGCGGAAAAATTCGGCCTGCCGATTATTACCCTAATTGATACTCCAGGCGCCTATCCCGGCATTGGTGCGGAGGAACGCGGGCAATCCGAAGCCATCGCACGTAATTTATACGTCATGGCAGAACTGAAAACGCCGATTATTGGCGTGATTATCGGTGAAGGCGGCTCCGGCGGCGCGTTAGCGCTGGGTGTAGTCGACCACCTGATGATGCTGCAATATTCCACCTATTCGGTAATTTCTCCCGAAGGCTGTGCCTCTATTTTGTGGAAAAGTGCAGACAAAGCCTCAGAAGCCGCAGAAACATTGGCTATCACGTCTACGCGCCTGAAAACCATGGGCCTGATAGACCGTATTGTGGCCGAACCCATGGGCGGCGCGCATCGTGCTCCTGAGGTGATGATGCAAAGCTTGCGCCATGTACTGGCTGATGAATTAGGGCGCTTGCAGGCAAAATCTACAGTAAATCTGCTCAAAGTGCGTTTTGATCGTCTGATGAGCTATGGCAAATACAAAGAAGTCGCTGCCAAATAATCCCTCCAGTTCGCGCAGTCCTTCCAAAAGACCGGCCGGGCATCCGGCCGGAGATGCAGTAGAACGCCTGCAAACGCATCTCGAAAGCCTGCTTCTACCTCTTGCTCAATCAGGTAAAACCTTGCTGCTGGCCTTTAGCGGCGGACTGGATTCGCGCGTATTGCTGGAGTTGTTAACGCTGGCGCGACGTAATCTGAACTTTGATTTGCGGGCCATACATATTCATCACGGCCTCAGTCCAAACGCAGATGCCTGGGCCGATTTTTGCGGCGTAACCTGTGCTTACTTGAATGTTCCCTTGCAGATCGAGCATGTCCAGGTCTCGCTAAATAGCGGACTCGGCCTGGAAGCCGCCGCGCGCAATGCGCGTTATGAAGCTTTAATGAGGGTACCAGCCGATTACATATTGCTGGCACATCACCAGGATGACCAGGCGGAAACGCTTTTGCTGCAGCTGATGCGGGGTGCGGGCGCTAAAGGTATGTCTGGCATGGCTAAGCGGGATGAAGGCAGGCGTTTGTTACGGCCACTATTGGATATTCCGCGGGCTGAGCTTGCCGCTTTTGCACAGCATCGTAGCCTGCAATGGGTGGAAGATGAGAGTAATCACGATGTGGGCTATGACCGCAACTATTGTCGTCACCAAATATTGCCTGTGCTGGAGCGGCGTTTTCCCGCCGCCAGGCATACCTTGGCTAGGTCGGCCGCGCATATCGCTGAGGCCTCGCAGCTGTTGGACGAGCTGGCGGAAATTGATGCTGCCCAATATCAACAAGGTCAGCAGTTGAGTTTGGCTGGGTTGACAAGCATGTCAGAGCCACGTGCCCGGAACCTGCTGCGCTGGTGGCTGTCCAGTAATCAACAAGCATTGCCCGGTAGCCATCGATTGCGGGAAATGCTGCGGCAATTGCTAAGCGCCAGGACAGATGCCAGCGTCAAGATAGCAGTCGATAGCGCAAATGGTGTGTGGCTCAGGCGTTATCGTGAATTTGCCTATCTGGAATTTAATGTGGCTACCTTGCCCATTGCTATGGTCTGGCAGGGGGAATCGGAATTACGCCTGCCAGATAACAGTCGTCTGGTTTTTGAGCAGAAAACAGGATGTGGACTTGCTATTGCGCGCCTGGGCATTAACAAGTTAAGAATTTCGCACCGCATGGGTGGTGAACGGTTTAAACCGGAATTAGCCAAGCCTACACGAACGCTCAAACACCTGCTGCAAGAGGCTAATATGCCGCCTTGGCAGAGAGAAAGGTTACCGCTGATTTACTGCGATGATGTGCTGGCAGTTGTTCCCGGTGTGGGCGTGGCCTGCATGCTGCAGGCTGGTGAACAGGAACCGGGCTTGGTGATCGCCTGGCAGCAGGCTTGATAATTACCTTTTTGAGGCCTTTACTGGTTTTCTAGCAAGTTCTGGCTGTAGTACTTTCCATACAGTATCCAGAATCATGGGTTGTGCTGTCGCGTTGGGATGTAAGCCGTCATCCAGAACGAGTTCTGGTTTACCTGCAATGCCCGTCAGAAAAAATGTTACGAGAGGCAGGTGGTAACGTTGTGCAAGCATGGCATAGCCTTCAGCGAATTCCCGCGTGTAACGTGGCCCGTAATTCGGTGGAATCTTCATGCCTAATAGCATAACACGGGCTTTTGCAGCCTGGCTGGCTTCAATCATGGCTACCAGATTGTGCTGCATATCGGCCAGTGGTAAGCCGCGCAGGCCATCATTGGCACCGAGTTCCAGCAGCACAATATCAGGCTGGTATTGTTCAAGCACAGACTTCATGCGGCTTAAACCACCACTGGTGGTCTCCCCGCTGATGCTTGCATTGGCGACTCGATGCGGAAGCCCCTGGCTTTCCAGGCGTTGTTGTAGCAGGGCCACCCAGCCCTGCTCGCGTGGTATGCCATAAGCCGCTGAGAGGCTGTCGCCATATACCAGGATAGTAGGCGCGGTTGCAGGCGTTGCTGCCAGGCCGGAGCTTGCTATAACAGCATTTAAGACAAAGATTAACAATAGTCGGAATAACATTGGATGCGCACACCTTTAGCGGTTGAAGTCGTTAAACTTAATAAGCATGTTAGCAGCAGCGATACCCTGCTGACGATTCTGCACGATCTTGACTTGGTGGTAACACATGGTGAAACACTGGCCATAGTCGGTAGTTCAGGTTCTGGTAAATCCACCTTATTGGGCTTGCTGGCGGGGTTGGACAGCCCCAGTAGTGGGAAAGTGCTGATTAACGGCGACGATATTGGTGGCTTGGATGAAGATGGCCGTGCAGCGGTACGTGGAAAAAGTATGGGGTTTGTTTTTCAGTCGTTTCAGTTACTGCCTTCATTGACTGCATTAGAGAATGTCATGCTGCCTTTACAGCTGGCTGGCAGCAAGGATGCAAACATACTGGCACAGGCCGCCCTTGTCAGGGTAGGGCTGGGGCAGCGCTTATCACATTATCCCAGACAGCTATCAGGCGGGGAACAGCAGCGGGTGGCAATTGCGCGCGCTTTTGCGCCCAAACCAGCGATTTTGTTTGCCGATGAGCCCACTGGCAATCTGGATGCCGTAACCGGCCAGCGTATCATTGAATTGTTGTTTACCTTGAATGCTGAAGCGGAAACAACGTTAATACTGGTCACGCATGATTTAGCTCTTGCCGAACGCTGCCAACGTGTTTTAAGGCTACAGGATGGCCAACTGCAAGCTGAAGGATTAAGCGAGGGATTCATCACCACATGATCGCCTTATCACTGGCTTGGCGCCAATTGTGCAGTCACTGGGCCTCGGGAGCAGTCCGGGTGCTGTTCCTGGCCCTGGTGTTAGCCGTTACCGCGACCACTGCCGTGGACTTTTTCACCGACCGTATACAATCTGCGTTGGTGAGGCAAGGAGGTTTGTTATTAGGTGGCGATCTAGTCGTCTCCGCAGACCACGCGCTGCCGCAAAAATACGTGCTGGAAGCGCAGCGACTCAAGCTCCAATCCACCAGCACACTGGCATTCCCCAGCATGATAGTGCAAGGAAAATTGAGCCAGTTGGCAGAGATTAAAGCCGTGAATGAAGGTTTTCCGTTGCGGGGCAAGCTGACCATTACCACCCGGGCAGACGCTAATCAAGTAGCAGGCGCAGGCAGCATAGCCAATACAATTCCAGCTCCAGGCACGGTCTGGGTGGAGCCAAGGCTGGCGAATCTGCTAGCTGTTAACGTGGGTGATAGCGTAGAGGTGGGCGAGCGTAAAATGCAGGTTGCTGCTATTTTGCAGCATGAGCCTTCTCGTGGCGGTGATATGTTCAGCATAGCTCCGCGTTTGTTGATGAACGCTGTAGATGTGCCTTCAACCCAATTAATCCAGTTTGGCAGCCGCGTTAAATATCAATTGCTCATCGCCTCGGATGCAAAAGCTATTCAAGACTATGCAGCGTGGGCAAAACCACAACTAGCACGCGGTGAGCGTGTGGAAGATGTACGTTCTGCGCGACCGGAAATGAAAAGCGCGCTGGAAAAAGCGCAACAATTTCTGGGTTTGTCAGCCATGGTCGGCGTGATACTGGCTATGGTTGCCATGTTTCTGGCGAGCCTGCCGTATGTGCAAACCAGTCTGGATACTTATGCGCTCATGCGCTGTTTCGGCGCTTCCAAGCGCCTTATAGTACGAATTCTGTTGTATCAGACCCTATTGTTAGCCTTGCTCGGTAGTGTGGTGGGGTGTTTGCTGGGTTTTGCTGCACAGGCAGGGTTGGCTGCGCTGGCTGGGGGGCTCTTCTTGGAAGCTTTGCCAAGCCCGGGCTGGATGCCGGCGTTAAGCGGCATGGCTGCTGGCTTTGCTACCATGCTGGCGGTGGTCTGGCCACATTTGCTGCGCTTGCGGGATGTGCCCGCTTTGCGTATTTTGCGCCGCGACCTTGGTGATCTGCACACCGCAGGCTGGTTAAGTTTCTTGCCAGCGGTGATTGTCATGGCTGGCCTGGTTTTCTGGCATGCGGGGGACTTCAAGATAGGCAGTGTAACCTTGCTCGCATTTTTTGCTTTGCTGCTGATGGCGGGAGCGCTGACCTATGCCGGCAGCAAACTACTGCAGGAAATGTCAAAGGCGGGCCATGGTGCATGGAACAATGGCACATGGAGCCTTGGCCTTGCTGGCTTAAAACGTCGCCCTGGCATGGTGATTGCCCAAGTCATCGGTTTTAGTTTTGGGCTTATGGCGTTAATACTGCTGGCCTTAGTGCGCGGGGATTTATTGAGCAGCTGGCAGGCATCTTTACCGCCTGATGCGCCGAATCGATTCATTATCAATATTCAGCCAGCGCAGATAGCAGGCGTTAAAGTATTTTATACGCAGGCAGGCATAAGCAAGACCGAAGTTTTTCCTATGGTACGTGGGCGGCTGGTGGCATTGAATAATCGTCCACTGGACACTAAAAAATACCAGGATGAAGGAGCTAGGCGGCTAGCCGAGCGGGAATTCAATCTTTCCCAAATTGCACAGATACAGACTGATAACCAATTACTGGCTGGCCGCTGGTGGCGAACTGACGAATATGGCAAACCCATGCTGTCATTAGAACAGGGGGTGGCAAAGAGCCTGGGCATCAAATTAGGTGATCGTTTGACTTACGATATTGCTGGAGCCAGGCTCACACTCACTGTTACCAGTTTGCGCAAGGTGGAGTGGGATACCATGCGTGTCAACTTCTTTGCAGTGACCCCCCCTGGCGTACTCGATGCTTTCCCTGCAAGCTTCATCACCAGCTTTCATCTGCCGCTGGGGCATGAGGATAAGCTGAACCAGCTCATACGGCGCTTTCCTAACCTGACTGTGATTGATGTTGCCGCGCTCATGGAGCAAGTGCGCGGCATCATGAATAAAATGTCGCACGCGGTGGAATATGTATTTGGTTTTAGCCTGCTTGCGGGCATCGCAGTGCTGTATGCCGCGTTGGTAGCCACGCGCGACGAGCGTGTGCGTGAAGCCACCTTGTTGCGCGTGCTCGGCGCTAAAAGGCGTCAGGTGGTAGCAGCGGTACTGACCGAGTTTTTCTGTATAGGGCTGCTGGCCGCGATAGTGGCTACAGTAGCCGCAAGTGCTCTGGCGTATTACATCAGCGTCCATGTGCTGAATATCCCCTATCAATTCAATTACTCCTTGGCTCTGCTGGCTTTGCTCGGTGCTTCTTTGCTGGTGCCCTTAGCGGCCTGGTTTGGCGTGCGTGGGTTTCTTAACCAGACGCCAAGGCAGTTGCTACAAAGTATATGAGCTGGTTGTATATAGCCTGTGTGGCTGTATACAACCAACACAATTCGGCTACACTAAATCATCTTTAGTTAACATGTGCATGTAGTTCATTGACTAATTGAGATATTAAATAGTCTCTGGGTACATGGCACTTGATATATAACAGCGGGCTTAACAATAATAATGAACAATTCTGGAGAACAGCATGAACAGGGAGCAGAATAAATGAGGGATAAGCAGCTGTTTCATGTCAAGGCAATTTTTGCAGCGGTGGTTGTGCTTTATGCGCTGCCGCAATCAGCGCTTGCAGAAAATAAAGCAGAAATCATGGAGACCGGCACTATTGAAGTAGTCTCTACTACACCATTGCCGGGCATTGGCACACCCGTTGATCAAGTGCCGGCCAACGTACAGGTGGTTTCGTCAAAATCATTGCAACAGCAGCATAGCCTGGATATTTCAGAGTATCTGGACACTAATTTAAGTTCTGTGAGCACCAATAACACTGTTTCTAACCCGTATCAGGCGGATGTCGCCTATCGCGGTTTTACGGCTTCGCCTTTGCTGGGTACGCCACAGGGGATTTCGGTATTTCTGGATGGCGTGCGCGTCAACGAGCCGTTTGGCGACGTCGTCAATTGGGATCTGGTACCTGCCAATGCTATCGCCGGAATCAATCTTATTCCTGGCTCCAACCCGGTATTTGGCCTGAATACATTAGGCGGCGCACTGTCTCTGCATACCAAGAGTGGTGCCGGGTTCCCCGGTTTTTCTGCAACGGCTTCTGGTGGTTCCTGGGGACGGCGAGCCTTTCAAATGGAAGCGGGCGGGCAAAGCGGGGAGATAGATTATTTTGTTGCTGGCAACACGTTTCGTGAAGGCGGGTGGCGCAATCACTCAAAAAGTGCAGTAGACCAGCTATTTACCAAGGTGGGCTGGCAAGACGACAAGAGTGATCTTGATTTAAGCATCATGCTTGCCGATACCGATCTGCATGGCACCCAAGCGTTGCCGCTATCGATGTTCAATAACCGCAAACAGGCTTATTCATGGCCTGACAGCATAGGCAACCAGCTGGCGATGATTAATCTCAAAGGCAGCCACTTCATCACAGATGACAAGCTGATTGCGGCCAATGTCTATTATCGCAAGAATCGGATTAGTGGTTCGAACAGCAATGTGGAGACGGCAACCATGGGTGAGATTGCGGGTGAGATTATTGACAGTACTACTGATCAGGATGGTTTTGGCGGGGCTGTGCAGCTCACTTTGCTGGGCGATGTGGCGAAACACAAGAATCAATTTACAGTAGGCACCAGCGCCGATTTTGGCCGGGTAAATTTCTCCAGTGACATCCAGGATGCGATTGTCGTCGGCGATCATCAGACCGTTGCCAATCCGGCAGATCCTGACTTTAGTCCAACTGTGCGCTTGAAAACCCATAATGATTACTATGGTGTGTTTGCGACGGACACGTTCTCCTTGACCGAGCAACTGCACCTCACGCTCTCCGGCCGCTATAACGTCGCCAAGATCAAACTCTCGGGAGATAACCTGCCGGAAGGCACTTCGCTGGATGGCGATCATGTCTACAACCGCTTTAACCCGGCCATTGGTTTTAACTATAATCCGAGCAAGGCCATGGGCTTTTACGGCGCCTACAACGAAGGCATGCGTGCTGCGACCCCGGTAGAGCTTTCATGTGCGGACCCCGACCATCCGTGTGCATTGCCCAATGCATTTCTGTCTGACCCACCGCTCAAGGCCGTCGTGTCGAAGACTTGGGAGAGCGGCGTGCGCGGGCAGCTTTCCGATACCCTGCGATGGAATGCGGCGCTCTATCAGACTGAAAATGATAACGACATCATTTTTATTTCCACGGTGCCGTCCACCTACGGCTACTTTAGCAACGTAGGCAAAACCCGCCGCCAAGGCCTGGAACTTGGGTTGAACGGCAAGGTAGAACAGCTGAACTTTGCTGCTAACTATGGCTTTGTGGATGCCACTTTCCAGACGCCATTTGTGGCAAGCAGCCTAGCCAATAGCGCTAGAGATGGCAGCGGTAATATCCAGGTCAACAAAGGTAACAAGATTCCAGGCATACCGCGCCAGACACTCAAGTTGCGACTCGCTTACGATATTACGCAGGCACTCAATATCGGCAGCAATGTCGTAATCAATTCCAGCCAATACGCACGCGGTGATGAAAATAATCTGGATAACAATGGCAAAGTACCTGGATACACAGTGGTGCATGTTGATGTGAATTATTCTGTAAATGAGAACTGGCGCCTGTTTGCCAAGGTGAACAATCTGTTTGACCGCAACTATTCCACGTTCGGCCTGTTGGGTGAAAACGTCTTCGCTGGTGCTGCTGAACAATTCCGTACGCCGGCTGCGCCACGTGCCGCCTGGGTAGGTGTGACTTACGACTTCGGCCGATCCAAAAAGACCGGAGCCCAGCCTGATCGTGATTGAGCCGGGCCAAACACAGCATTAGTCAAAAGGCTTTGACAGGGCAGCTCGAATGCAGCTGTCCTGTTAGTTGAGTGTGAAACCTTGTTTGTGCGTGCCCGTGCTCTGACCAGGTAACGCGCACTGCAGGCAAAGCGCATTACCTGGCTGGTAGCGGTTCCCGATGCGATTCCACCTGCTGCACTCATCTATAAGCGAAACCGGTGCCGGCAAGTAGGCTCATTGAAGTGCTTAAATGTTACTCCAGATTTTATTGTGGGTGCATCAATCCACGTCACACCTTGATCTTGGTTGCCATCCGGCGCAATGAGATAGTCAATAATTTCTACTCAATTTAATTGCAGCGGGTGTTGTTGTTCGAGGTCTGCATATTCATAGTGAGCGCCTCTTGCATGCTTTACTCCTTATGATAAGATAGTAATTAATTACTATCTTTTAGGAGTGACCTTGGATACCCATTCGAAGTATCTATCTGCTGATGAAAGGCGGGCCGAGACTGTCGAGTCCGTCGTGGAGCTTGCCGGTTCGCAAAACCCCAGCGAGATCACCACTGCGGCAATCGCCAAACACATGAACTTGACCCAGGGGGCGCTGTTTCGGCACTTCCCGAACAAGGAAGCCATCTGGCAGGCGGTCATGGAGTGGGTGGCAGAACGCCTCTTGGCCCGAATCGATCGTTCCGCAGAGGGGGTCGAGTCGCCCTTAGCGGCCATGGAGGCGATGTTCATGAGCCATATCGAATTCGTCGCCGAACATCCTGGTGTGCCCAGAATGATATTTGGCGAGCTTCAGCGCGCCGAATCGACGCCGGCCAAGCGCATGGTGCAGACCCTGATTCAGCGTTACGGCGAGCGCTTGCATCGACTCCTCGAGAAGGGCAAGTCTTGCGGCGAATTGTCTTCCACGCTGGATAACGGCGCTGCGACTACTTTGTTCATAGGCACAATCCAGGGTCTGGTCATGCAATCGATGCTGGCCGGGGGCGTAGGACAAATACGCCACGATGCACCAGGGGTCTTTGCAATTTATCGGCGTGGCATCGGGAGCGCACAATGAAGCGTATGCCATTACAAGGCCGCACCTTGGCACTTTTGGCCGTCATCGTCCCGTTGCTTGTCCTCTTCATCTACGTTGGTCTGCGATCCGGGCCGCTGGCACCGGTAGCGGTGACGGTCGTGACAGTGGAATCGCGAGCGGTCACGCCGGCGCTGTTCGGCATTGGCACGGTGGAGGCACGCTACACTTACAAGATCGGGCCCACGTTTGCCGGGCGCGTGAAACGCCTGGATGTGCATGTCGGCGACCAGGTCAAGGCTGGTCAGGTGCTGGGCGAAATGGACCCGGTCGATCTCGATGATCGCGTTCGTTCACAGGAATCGGCATTCAAGCGTGCGCAAGCGGCGTTACGCGAGGCGGAAGCCCGACAAGCCTACGCACGAACCCAGGCATATCGCTATGAGCAATTGTTTACGGTGCGCTCGACCAGCGAGGAAATCGTCACCACCAAGCGGCAGGAGATGCAGATTGCCGATGCCGCTCTATCCGCTGCTCGGGAAGAGCTCGCCCGGGCACGCTCTGACCGCGAAGGACTGGTAGCACAGCGTAGCAATCTGCGCCTTATCGCGCCGGTCGATGGCGTGGTTGCGGTACGGAATGCCGATCCCGGCACAACCGTAGTCGCCGGTCAGGCTGTGGTGGAAGTTATCGACCCCAAGAGTCTGTGGGTCAACGTGCGCTTCGACCAGGTCAGCGCATCCGGGCTCGCTGGGGAACTGCCGGCTCGTATCGTTCTGCGCTCACGAGGTGGCCAGATCTTGCAAGGCCACGTGCTGCGCGTGGAGCCCAAGGCCGATGCGGTAACCGAGGAAATGCTCGCCAAAGTGACATTTGATAACAAACCAGAACCGCTGCCGCCGGTGGGTGAGCTGGCCGAAGTCACAATTGATCTACCGGCACTCCCGGCCGCTCCTCTGATTCCCAACGCTGCCGTCCGGCGTGAGGGCGATAAAGTGGGGGTCTGGCAAATCGTGAAGGGTGACCTGCATTTCTCACCGGTAAAGCTCGGTGCATCTGACCTCAATGGTTACGTGCAGGTGCGCGAAGGGCTTGAGAATGGCGACCAAGTCGTGACTTATAGTGAAAAGGCACTGACGGTGCGCAGCCGCACCCATGTGGTAGACCTCATCCCAGGAGCGCCAAGATGATCAGCCTGGCCGGCCGCGACATTCTCCACGCTTGGGGGAAGTTCGTCTTCACGGGCATTGGCCTGGGCCTGCTTATCGGCGTCACCTTGGTTATGGCCGGGGTGTACCGGGGCATGGTAGACGATGGCAAGGCGCTGCTCGACAACAGCGGCGCCGACATTTGGGTGGTGCAAAAGGACACGCTGGGCCCTTATGCGGAGTCATCCAGTCTCAACGACGATGTGTATCGCGCGGTGCTCGCCATGCCGGGAGTTGCCCAAGCAGCGAACGTGACCTATCTGACCATGCAGGTACGCAAGGGCGAGAGCGATGTACGCAGTATGGTGGTCGGCATCGCGCCCGGCGAGTTGGGGGCTACACCCGGATGGCCGCCGTATCTTGTGACGGGGCGCCAGATTACGCGTGGTCACTACGAGTCTGTGGCCGACATTGCCACCGGCTTCAAACTGGGTGACCGTCTCGTCATTCGTCGCAATCATTACATCGTCGTGGGTCTGACACGGCGTATGGTGTCATCTAGCGGCGACCCGATGGTATTCATTCCCCTCAAGGATGCCCAAGAGGCTCAGTTTCTCAAGGACAACGACGCCATTTGGCAAAGTCGGCGTCGCACCGAAGCCAATCCGGCCTTCAATCGCCCCGGCGTTCCCGGTCTGCTGGATGCCGTGATTGCTTCTCAGAGCACCAACGCATTCGTCAATGCAGTACTGGTCACACTGAAACCTGGCCACGCGCCGGACGAGGTGGCTGAATCCATCCGACGCTGGAAACGTTTGACGGTCTATACCCGGGCACAGATGGAAGGTATCCTCGTCGGCAAGCTGATCGCCACTTCGGCCAAGCAGATCGGCATGTTCCTGGTGATCCTGGCCATCGTTAGCGCGGCCATTGTTGCCTTCATCATCTATTCGCTGACGATGGACAAGATCCGCGAGATCGCAGTGCTCAAGCTCATCGGCACCCGCAACCGGACTATCGCCGCGATGATCATGCAGCAGGCGCTCGCCTTGGGCGTGATTGGTTTTGTCGTCGGCAAGATTACAGCCACTTTTTCAGCGCCCTTGTTTCCCAAATACGTACTGTTGATACCCTTCGACTCCGTCGTCGGTTTTTTCGCTGTACTCGTGATCTGCATCCTGGCCAGCCTCGTTGCCATTCGCATGGCACTCAAAGTAGATCCGGCCGAAGCCATAGGGTAATGAAATGAGTAGAAAAGGCATCTGTATCGAGAGTTTGAGCAAACGCTATGGCGAAGGCGATACCGCTGTTTTTGCTTTGAAAGACTTGAATATGCTGGTGGCACCGGGCGAAGTAGTGGGCCTGATCGGCCCTTCTGGCTCGGGCAAGAGCACTCTGCTCAAATGTCTGGGCGCGGTGATTGATCCAACCGCCGGCCGCATGACGCTGGGCGATGAGGTGATCTACGACGAGGGTTGGAAAGTCCGCGACTTGCGCGCGTTGCGGCGCGACAAGATTGGTTTCGTATTCCAGGCACCGTACCTGATTCCGTTTCTCGATGTTACCGACAACGTGGCGCTGCTTCCCATGCTGGCCGGTGTAGCCAACAGTGAAGCGCGCGCCAAGGCGCTGGAACTGCTTACGGCGCTGGATGTGCAGCACCGTGCTCAAGCCATGCCCACACAATTGTCTGGCGGCGAGCAGCAACGAGTCGCCATCGCGCGTGGCCTGGTCAATCGTCCGCCGGTCATCCTGGCTGATGAGCCCACCGCACCGCTGGATTCCGTGCGCGCCATGGCTGTTATCCGCATTCTTAATGACATGGCGCGCAAATACGAGACCGCCATCATCGTTGTCACTCACGACGAAAAGATCATCCCCACTTTCAAGCGCATCTACCACATCCGCGACGGTGTGACCCATGAGGAAGCCGGCAAGGGACGGGGATTCGAGTGAAAGGCGACTTAATTTTATCTGTTTTACCACCAAAGGAGAGCTACCGATGACCCGATCTTTCAACCAAACAGCAGGCTATTTGATCTTGGCTGCCTACCTTGTCAGCTTCACTCCGGCGCAGGCGCAGGCGCAGACGCAGACGCAGACGCCACTAACCCATGACCACGGGCATGCGGAACATGGGGACATGCAGCTCGAACTCGACCATGGTCGACGCTGGGCTACCGATGCGCCACTGCGTGAGGGCATGGAGCGTATACGCGCCGCAGTGGAGATGGCTCGGCAGGCTGGCGCGCAGGGGGGCCTGAATGCCACACAGGCGCAAGCCCTGGCCGCTGCTACCGAAGACGGCATTGCCTTCATGGTCCAGCATTGCCGCCTGGAACCAAAGGCTGACGTCAATCTGCATATCTTGCTCGGACGTTTATCTGCAGCCGCCACGGCGGTCAAAGCCAACCCCATGGCTGCGGACGGCCTGCCGCAGATGCTGGAGGTACTCGACATCTATCCTCGCTATTTCACCCATCCGGGATGGCAAGCCATCGCCCGCGGACATTAAGCGCACTATCAATCCAAGGAGAAACATCATGCACATCAATGTTGGCTCAACCGATCGCATCATTCGTATCGTCATCGGCCTTGCGTTACTCAGTCTCATCTTCCTCATTGACGGCTCCCTGCGCTGGCTAGGGCTGGTCGGGCTTATGCCCTTGATCACGGGCATCGCCGGCCGCTGCCCGGCTTACCGCTTGCTCAGGCTCCATACCTGTCCGATGTGTAAACCACACTGAGCGAATCATGGCGACTACGCAGCCGAGTGGGCAGCGTGGTCGCCAGATGAGGCGGCTGATCTCATGCTCTTTGCTCGCGTTGTTTATCACGGGCTGTACGCACGCGTCGCCCCACCGAAACTGTCAACGAACTACAGCAACTCGTGCGCCGTCTGCTTACCGATTTACCGGACTATCGCCGTTTGCTGCGTGACCTCGGCACAGGCAAAGACAGTGATGTGCGGGTCCAGCAGATCATCCCTTAAGAAACGTTGGCTAGCCACTACAAGGAGCTTTCCATGCAACACCGATATCCTTGCAAAACATTTTTCACAGCCACAGTCATTGGCGCGCTCCTGGCGAGCACCTGCCTGCAGGTCTGGGCCGATGACGCTGGCAAGGCCAAACCGCTGGCGCTACGCAAGATCATGCAAGACCTGGGCAAGAATATGCAGGGTGTTACGGACGGCATTTCCCGAGAGGACTGGGAAATGGTGGAGAAAATTGCACCGTTGATTGCCGATCACCCTCAGCCGCCGCTGACTGAAAAGATGCGTATTCTAAAGTTTGTTGGTGCTGATGTGGGCAAGTTCAGAGGTTATGATGAGAAAACACATCAGGCGGCGCAGGCGCTGGAGCAGGCTGCCGTTCGCAGTGATGGGCAAGCCGTGATCTTGTCCTTTGCGACGCTGCAAAACAGCTGTCTGGCCTGCCACCAGAGTTTTCGCAAACCATTCCTGGAGCATTTCTATGGGCAACGCTGAAGTGATGCACAATCTCGGCGTTCATCGCACGATGGCCAACCACAATCTCATTCGCGCACTTACGGCATTGATCCTTGTCGGACTGTTAGTCGGCTGTGCCGCTGGGCCAGATTTCAAACAACCAGCAGCCCCTGAGGTGGCCAGTTACACAGCGACGCCTTTGCCAGCGCAAACGGCATCCGCTTCTACGACCTTGGGGGATGCGCAGCGCTTCAGCGCTGGTACGAGCGTGAGCGCGCAGTGGTGGCATGATCTGGGCTCATCCAATCTCGATACATTGATAGCACAGGCTTTCCAGGCCAGCCCAACACTGGCTTCTGCCAAGGCCACCTTGCGCCAGGCGCAGGAAATCTATTCAGCGCAGGCGGGATCGACGCTTTATCCCCAAGTTGATACCGGCATCGGTGCCCAGCGCCAACGCCTGAATCCCAGCACCCTGGGGCAGGCCGGTGACGCGCGGGACTTCAGTCTGTACAACGCCAGCATCGGCGTGCATTACCAACTTGACTTGGCCGGTGGCAACCGGCGTGCCCTGGAAGCACTGGCCGCCCGCACCGAATATCGGCGCTACGAGCTGGAAGGTACGCGGCTGACCTTGGCGGCGAACATCGTTACCACTGCCATCACCCAAGCCGGGCTTGCCGGGCAAATCCAGTCCACGGAGGCCATTGTTCACGCCCAGGACGAACAATTGCATCTCACCCGAGAGCGCGTGCGTCTTGGTCAGGCTGCGCCGGACGATGTACTGGCCTTGCAAACCCAGGTGGAGCAGACCCGCGCCGGGCTTCCCTTGCTGCGCAAACAACTCCAGCAGAATGAACATCTGCTGGCCGTGCTCGCCGGACGGGCGCCGGGAGCGGGAGGCCTACCTAGCTTCACCTTGGAGGAGTTCACCCTTCCGTCTGACCTGCCGCTGGTTCTGCCGTCCGAACTGGTGCGTCGTCGCCCCGACATTCAGGCCGCTGAAGCCCTATTGCATGCAGCCAACGCAGAATACGGCGTTGCGGTCGCCAAGTTGTACCCACAACTTAACATCAGTGCCAGCCTTGGTTCGCAGGCGCTAAGTACGGGTGCATTGTTCGGTAGTGGTTCTGCGGTGTGGAATCTCATCGGGCAGTTGACCCAACCGCTCTTCAATCCCGGACTGCCCGCCGAAAAGCGTGCGTCATTGGCCGCACTCGATGCGGCGGCGGCAAATTACCAGAGCGTTGTTCTTGAATCCTTACGTAATGTGGCCGATATTCTGCGCGCCGTAGAGAACGATGCCCAGGCATTGGCAGCGCTGGCAGCCGCAGATGCCGCCGCACAGGGCTCTTTGGAATCCATGCAAAGACAATACGCACTGGGCGCCCCCAGCTACGTTCAACTGCTCACAGCGCAACAACAGGCGCAACAGAATCGAATCAGCCTGCTCGCGGCTCAGGCACAACGCCTCATCGATAGTACTGCTCTGTATCAAGCTATGGGTGGGGGCGTCAGCTAGGGTATGCACCCTAATTGACACCTGCAGACGGTAAAGGATGCTTTATTGTTCCGAGTCTTGACATCGCTTATCAACAGGTATTGACGGCCATGCTATTATTTTAGCCATTCTGAATCTCGGAGTTATGCATGAAAATTGGTACCCCACTAAGCCCGTCGGCTACTCGCGTCATGTTATTAGGTAGCGGAGAACTGGGTAAAGAGGTCATTATTGCGTTGCAGCGCCTCGGTGTAGAAGTCATTGCCGTTGATCGCTATGCCAATGCGCCGGGCCATCAAGTAGCACATCGCGCGCATGTCATTGATATGACGGACAGTGAGGCATTGCGTAAACTTGTCGAGTTGGAACGCCCACATTTCATCGTGCCGGAAATCGAGGCATTAAATACCAACACCTTGGCTGAAATTGAGCGGCAAGGGCTATCCAGGATTATCCCCACGGTCAAGGCTGTTCAACTCACCATGAACCGTGAGGGCATTCGCCGCCTGGCGGCAGAAGAACTTAACTTGCCTACTTCGCCTTATGCCTTTGCCAATAGCCTGCAAGCATTGCAGCAAGCAATAGACGGTAGTCCAGATAAAGCAAACGGCATCGGTTACCCGTGCTTTATCAAACCCACCATGTCATCTTCCGGTAAAGGCCAGTCGCGTATTACCGACCAGAGCCAGGTTGCACCCGCATGGGAGTATGCCGCGACTGGCGGCCGAGTAAATCAGGGCGTAGTGATTGTTGAAGGCCAGATAGATTTTGATTATGAAATCACTTTGCTTACCGTACGCGCCATGAATGCAGCGGGTGAAGTTGAAACCCAATTTTGCGCACCTATCGGCCATATCCAGGAAAAAGGTGACTATATCGAAAGCTGGCAGCCTCAGGCCATGAGTAGCAAAGCACTTGAAGAGGCACAGCGTATTGCGCGGGTTGTGACGGATAGCCTTGGCGGTCTTGGCTTATTTGGTGTGGAGTTATTTGTCAAAGGCGATAAGGTCTGGTTTTCCGAGGTGAGCCCCCGTCCGCATGATACGGGCATGGTCACCATGGCCAGCCAGCGGTTTAGTGAGTTTGATTTACATGCACGGGCTATTTTGGGCTTGCCGGTTAATGTCTCCATGCATACACCTGGGGCCAGCGCGGTAATTTATGGCGGGGTAGAGGGTAATAATCTGGTTTTTGAAGGTGTGCGAGAAGCATTAGCGGTGCCTGATTCTGATCTGCGTTTGTTCGGTAAACCAGCATCTTTTATGCGGCGGCGTATGGGCGTGGCGCTCGCCACGGGCAAAACTGTTGAAGAGGCGCGTTCACGTGCAAAGCTCGCAGCTAGCCGTGTTAAGCCGGTGGTGTCCTGAGTATGTTGAACAAGCCAATTGAGCCCGGCAGTAGCCGGGCAACATTTTTTGAAGTATTAGGTGGCGTGAAAAAAGTGCGCGAACTGGTTGAGCGCTTCTACGACATTATGGATAGCGATCCTAAAGCGGTAGGCATCCGCGCTATGCATCCGGCTGATCTGACCTCATCGCGCGAAAAACTCTTTATGTTTCTGACAGGTTGGAGTGGCGGACCACAGCTATACATTGAGCGTTATGGCCATCCGTTTTTAAGGCGGCGACATCTGCCTTTTGCGATAGCCGAATCGGAACGCGATCAGTGTATGTATTGCATGGAGTGCGCGATGCAGGATATAGGCATAGAAGAGACGGTCATGCTGAAACTGACCGAAGCCTTATGGGGGGTCGCCGATTTTATGCGGAACCGACCTTCTTCCGAATAAGCTGGCAAGCCAGCTCTCTGACGACCAGCCAGAACTGCCGGGGATTAGTCTTTAGTTTTGACGCCGCAAGCCGCCTAGTAAGGCTGCGACCTCGCCTTTAGGTTTACTGCTGTTAGGGCGAGCCGGGAGTTTGTCGGCGGTTGTAGCATTCACGGTTGGCTCATAGGGCTTGTCGAACCATTCGTCGCCACTTTTCTTTTTTGGTGCCATGGCGCGTGGCGTAGCCGTGCGGCGTGGCTCATGCTCAGAAGTGTCGGATTTATGAGTCGCGGTTTTATGATCAGAATGCGGTGCTCTTGTAGCTCTCGCTGGAATAAAGGTTTCTTCCTTCTGAATCTCGCGCTTGATCAGCTTTTCGATCTCCTTCAGGTATTTTTCTTCTTCGGGCGAAACCAGCGATATTGCAATACCTGAGGCACCAGCCCGGCCAGTACGGCCAATGCGGTGCACGTAATCTTCTGCCGCACTTGGTATTTCGTAGTTAATCACCATGGGTAGCTGGTCTATATCCAAGCCACGCGCAGCAACGTCAGTGGCAATCAGCGCGGCTACGGTACCCTGTTTGAAGGCTTCCAGCGCTTGCATGCGTTCCAACTGGCTCTTGTCGCCATGAATGGCATCAGCCAAGACACCTTCGCGCTGCAATTGGCGTGCAAGGCGGCTAGCCGTCAGCTTGGTCTTGGTAAATACAATCGCCTGGCTGGCGTCAGACCCACGCAAAATCTGCGCGAGTAATTCGTGTTTGTTTTCCTTGGCAACTAAATAGACCTTTTGTGTCACGTTTTCCGCCGCGGCGTTGCTGCGCGCGACTTCAACGAGAACAGGATCAGTCAGGAAGTCGGCTGAAAGTTTTTTGATTTCATTCGAGAATGTGGCGGAGAACATCAGGTTCTGCCGCTTTTTAGGAAGTAAAGCCAGGATACGCTTGAGGTCTGGCATGAAGCCCATGTCTAGCATGCGATCAGCTTCATCCAACACCAGCATCTGGACTTGGCCTAATTGCACAGTACGCTGCTCTACGTGATCAAGCAGGCGACCGGGTGTTGCAACCAGAATCTCCACACCCTTCATCAGGTGTGGAGTCTGAGTCTTGATATCTACACCACCAAATACGACTAGTGAGCGCAGTGGACAATGTTTTGCGTATGCACGCACGCTTTCTTCTACCTGTATCGCCAATTCTCGTGTCGGCACCAGTATCAGTACGCGTACCGGATGGCGTGCAGGCGAGGCACTCGTGCTGGCAAGCGGCAGCAATTTTTGTAGCAAAGGCAGCGCAAAAGCGGCCGTTTTACCGGTGCCTGTCTGCGCGCCCGCCATCAAATCGCGGCCTTCCAGCACTATTGGTATTGCTTGTGCTTGAATCGGCGTGGGCTTGGTGTAACCAAACTCTTCCAGCGCCCTGAGAATTTCAGGCGCTAGATTAAGAGATGCAAAACTGATGTTTTCCGTACTCAAAGTCTATAGGCTCGCTGTTCTGTTTAAGGCAAAGTATGGGTTAAGCAAAGTTACGTGGACGACGTGCGGCGCGGTCGCCATCTGCGCGCTTTGATGCGCCGAATTTATCGCCGCCACGGTTGCCATCGTTGCGGTTACCGTCACGATTGCCTTCTGGGCGGGCAGCACCATCGCCGCGATAGCCGGTACCTTGACCGCGTGGCTTGAAGCCAGTGCCTGCGTTCTGGCCGGGACGGCTGCTTGATGGACGACCATTGGAAGGACGGCCACTGTTGGAGCGAGGGCCGGATGGGCCATCAGTACGTGGAGCAGGGCGTTTAGGCTCATAACCAGCAACTACCGTAGCTTCTAAACGTTGTCCAGTGAATTGCTCGATCTTGCGTACTTGATGACGATCCATGTGCGAAGCAAATGACACAGCAATGCCGCTAGCGCCAGCACGGCCGGTACGGCCAATACGGTGTACATAATCTTCAGCAAACTTGGGCAGATCGTAATTGATGACGTGGGAAATACCAGCTACGTCAATGCCGCGTGCAGCAACATCAGTCGCTACCAGTATTTTTACATCGCCGTGACGTAGTTTGGTCAGCGTGCGGTTACGCGCGCCCTGGGTCATATCGCCATGCAGTGCTGCGGTTTTGTGGCCAGCAGCATACAAGTCTTCAGCCAGCAGGTCGGCGTGACGCTTGGTGGAGGTGAACACAATGACCTGGTTCACTTCAGGAGCAATCAACAGATGTTCAAGCAGTTTGTTCTTGTGTGACATGTCGTCAACGAAATGCAAGCGCTGCTCAATGTTGGCATGTTTTTCTTTTTGTGCAGCCACTTGAATGGTCTTTGGGTTGCGCAAAATTTGTTGTGCAATGCGGCCAATGTTGCCATCCAGCGTAGCTGAGAACAGCAGGGTTTGGCGTTGTGCGGGCAATGCGTTACAGATGCGCTCGACATCCGGCATGAAGCCCATGTCCAGCATACGGTCAGCTTCATCCAGAATCAGCATTTGCAAACGGGACATATCAATACGGCCGCGTTCCATGTGATCCAACAGGCGGCCTGGGGTGGCTACCAGAATATCCAAGGGTTGTGACAGCAGCTTGTTTTGCAGTGGGTAAGGCATGCCACCTACGATACTTACAGTACGGGCACGGATGAATTTGCCATATTTACGTGCAGCTTCGTTTACTTGCGCTGCCAGTTCGCGCGTTGGCACCAACACCAGGATACGTGGACCGCGACTATTGGAAGGATGTGGGGTAGCCAGCAGGTTAAGTGCCGGCAGGATAAAAGCAGCGGTCTTGCCGGTGCCGGTTTGTGCCGAGGCCATCAAATCGTGACCAGCCATGACTTCAGGAATCGCCTGAGCCTGGATAGGAGTGGCGGTGGTGTAACCAGATTCTTCGATAGCACGCAAAATAGCTGGATTTAAATTCAGGTTTGCAAAAGACAAAATAATTCCCTTCAAGGAGCAACAAAAAGGGCGCAAGCAGTCGCAATCATGTCCAATAAACTGATGTGATCATCAGTTGTGATACATAACGCGCAATACACTAGAGTAATTCGTAGGCATTTTTACCGGCGCACGAGCATAGCCACTAACCGGTAAAAAATACAAGAAAGCCACAAAACTGCAACGGGCTTCAAGAGGCTAGGGCGATGAATCATCAATCAATAAAGATTGAATCAGCCGTGCAGTATACTGAAATACCTAAATAAGTCAAAGGTTTTGTGCGAGGTTTTAACTGATGTTGTGCTAAAATCGCGCACTTTTCGCAATCGAGAACTCAGACCAATGTCCCGCGCCCTTCGTAATATCGCCATCATCGCTCACGTTGACCATGGCAAAACCACCATGGTGGATAAGCTTTTGCAACAGGCTGGCACCTACGCTTCCTATCAGCAAGTCACAGAACGTGTGATGGATTCCGGCGATCTGGAAAAAGAGCGCGGCATTACCATTCTTGCCAAGAATACCGCCGTTAACTTTGAAGGCACGCATATCAATATCGTTGATACCCCGGGCCATGCCGACTTTGGTGGTGAAGTAGAGCGTGTATTAGGTATGGTTGATGGCGTGGTGCTGCTAGTGGACGCGGTAGAAGGACCCATGCCGCAAACCCGTTTCGTTACCAAGAAGGCACTGGCTTTAGGCCTTAAGCCTATCGTTGTAATCAATAAAGTAGACCGCCCAGGGGCGCGTACCGATTGGGTTATCAACCAGACATTTGATTTGTTCGCAAACTTGGGTGCAACAGATGAACAGCTGGATTTTCCGGTAGTTTATGCCTCTGCACTAAACGGTTTTGCCATGCTGGATATGAACAAGCCGGCAGACAATATGCGCGCTTTGTTCGAAACTATACTTAGCCATGTGGCCCCGCCAGCAGGCGATAGCAATGCACCATTGCAATTGCAGATTTCCGCACTCGATTACTCCAGCTATACCGGACGCCTGGGCGTTGGCCGTGTACGCAATGGCCGTATCAAGCCTGGTCAACTGGTTGCCGTGATGAATGGTGACAAGCATGTTGGCCAGGGCAAGATTAGCCAGGTACTGGGCTTCCAGGGCCTGGAGCGTATTTTGGCGGATGAGGCAGAAGCTGGCGATATCGTCATTATTTCCGGCATTGATGAAATCGGTATTGGTTTCACCATTGCCGACCGCGAAAATCCGGTTGGCTTGCCGATTCTTGGTGTGGATGAACCAACGCTTACCATGGACTTCATGGTCAACTCATCACCACTTGCTGGTATGGAAGGCAAATTCGTTACCAGTCGTCAGATTCGTGACCGCCTGACCAAAGAATTACTGGTTAATGTTGCCTTGCGTGTTGAAGACACCGTGGATGCTGACGTATTCCGTGTTTCTGGGCGGGGTGAATTGCATCTGACCATTTTGCTGGAAAACATGCGCCGTGAAGGCTTTGAGATGGCAGTTGGCAAGCCGCGCGTTGTTTACCGCGAAATTGACGGTGAAAAGTGTGAGCCATACGAAATTCTGACCGTGGACCTGGAAGACGACACCCAGGGCGCCGTGATGGAAGAACTGGGCCGCCGCCGCGGTGAATTGACCAATATGGAGTCTGATGGTAATGGCCGTACCCGTCTGGAATATCGTATTCCAGCACGCGGTTTGATTGGTTTTCAAAGTGAGTTCCTGACCATGACCCGCGGTACCGGTCTCATGGCTCACATTTTTGATGATTACGCGCCAGTGAAGGCTGATATGCCTGGTCGTCGCAATGGCGTATTGATTTCTTCCGAACAAGGCGAGGCCGTCGCCTATGCGTTGTGGAAGCTGCAAGACCGTGGCCGTATGTTCTCCGTGCCTGGTGATCGCCTGTACGAAGGTATGGTGATTGGTATCCACAGCCGCGATAACGATCTGGTAGTGAACCCGGTCAAAGGTAAGCAGCTGACTAACGTGCGCGCTTCTGGTACCGACGAAGCCGTGCGTCTGGTGCCGTCAATTCAATTAACGCTGGAGTCCGCAGTTGAGTTTATTGATGATGATGAACTGGTTGAATTAACACCGAAGTCGATTCGTATCCGTAAGCGCTACTTGCTGGAGCACGAGCGCAAGAGAGCAGCAAACAGCAAGCTCTAATTTTTGAAATAATAAAAAAGCCCGGCAGATGCCGGGCTTTTTTATTTGTCCGGAGCATGCACTGGCTGCTGATGGACCTGTGATGATGGCGGGTTACGGCCAATAAAGCCGAAACTGATGAAGTGCGTGTTTAGCCGATGTTCAAATAGGCTGGGTGGGGAAGTGTAGCGGGGACCATCCCCATCAAGACGCTAATGCTTTTTCAGGCGCTACATAATCGTAGCCAAGTGCACTGGCAACGGGCTCATTAGTAATCATGCCCTTGTATACGGTCAAGCCATTCAGCAGGTGACCATCTTCCTTGAGCGCCTGGAGTCTTTTGTCCGCTAATGCCGATATAAAAGGGAGGGTGGCATTATTGAGCGCATATGCCGAGGTATTGGGCACCGAGCCGGGCATGTTGGCCACGCAGTAGTGGATTACCCCGTCTACCATATAAGTAGGCGCGTCATGCGTAGTAGGGCGCGAAGTTTCGCAACAGCCGCCCTGATCTATGGCAACGTCCACAATGACGGAGCCGGTTTTCATGCGCTTCACGACGTCATAGGAGATCAGTTTTGGTGCTGCGGCGCCGGGGATCAGCACCCCGCCAATAACCAGGTCTGCATTGGTGCAATGATGCTCTATTGCGGCCTGGGTAGAAAAAACCGTGTGTAATGATGGCCCGAATTGCGCCCACAATTTTCTAAGCACATCCATATTACGGTCAAGCACCCATACATCGGCGCCCATGCCCATGGCCATCTGGATGGCATTGATGCCGACGACGCCACCGCCAATAATGACGACCTTGGCAGGTTCTACCCCAGGCACCCCTCCCAGCAATATACCCGAACCGCCGTGTGCTTTTTCCAGGAAATAAGCGCCGGCCTGGACGGCAAGCCGCCCAGCCACTTCCGACATGGGTGCCAGTAGCGGCAGGCTGCCCCCATTGGCGGATACTGTTTCGTAGGCAATGCAGGTAGCCCCCGATGCTATGAGTCCTTTGGCCTGCTCGGGGTCTGCTGCCAAATGCAGATAGGTGAACAGCATTTGACCCGGCTGCAACAATTTGCGCTCTGTAGCCTGGGGTTCTTTCACCTTGACGATCATGTCCGCGTTTTCAAAGATTTCCTGAGGCGTGTTAACGACCGTGGCGCCAGCTGCTTCATATGCTGCATCAGAGGATCCGATGCCGGCTCCTGCTTCAGTTTCGATAATCACCTTATGGCCGCGTGCAGTAAGTTCCTTGACGTTCGCAGGAACGATGCCAACGCGATATTCGTGAATCTTGATTTCCTTCGGCACGCCAATCAACATAAGCTCTACCCAGTCTAGTGTTAGTAATTTCCAGTCGTGATTGCCGACTTGGCAGATTTAGACAACAAATTGCGCCACGCCATCGCGAAATGACCAGTCGATGTCATGGTTCTCGCTAATGGTAATCAGGATATTGGCAGGGGGGATGCCGGGATTGGCTGCCAGGTTTTCTGTGACTTTCCTGTAAAACGCCTGCTTGGATTTATTCGAGCGCCCGGCACGCATGACCAGATGCATCATCACACGCTCGCCTTCACGCCCCTGCATTTGCAGGCATTCCGGGGCGAGTTGATGAATGATCTGGTAGCGGTCATCCAGCGGGAATCCCATCGTTTCAATCACTGCGGCATTAATGCCGTCACCCACGGCTTTGATGTATTCCGGTGATTTGCCCTTAAGTATGGAAATATTAACGAGTGGCATAGGGTTCCTTTGAAATAGCGGTTAATTTTTCAGCTTATAAAAACGGTTATCCAGGGTCTTGCCGTCCTTGATATTGTCCAGGCGGCTACCAACTGCATCAGCAATCCGGGTCAAGCGATCATCGGGGGCTGGATGGGTTTTGAAAAGCAGGGCGACACTGCCATCGTTTTTGCTTACCTGGCTTATGGTCTGCAGTACTTCAGGCAGGCCATATGGCTCATAACCGGCTCTGGTGGCCAGCGTTATTCCCATGCGATCTGCCTCGAACTCGGCATCTTTATCCAGGCCGCGGGCGTAGATTTCAGCACCACTGCCAATGACTTTTTGTACGGTCTGGTTATTTTTGCCCAGCTTGGAGCCTAACAGTTCAGCGCCAAAACTAAGCAGCTGGGATTTTTGCAGCAGCTTGAGATGGTGTTTCTTCACTATATGGCCAATTTCATGGCCTAGTACACCGGCCAGTTGCGCCTCGTTTTCCAATTTGCGGTATAGCCCTTTGGTAATCATCACAAAGCCTCCCGGAGCAGAGAACGCATTGATGTCCTCGCTATCAATCACGCCAAAGTGCCAGGGCAAGTCCGCACGTTCGCTCTGGCTCGCTACCCAGCGGCCAACTTCATTGACATACTTCTGCAACACTTCGTCTTTGACCAGCGGCGCGGCGCCTAGCAGATTGCCGGTGATTTCACGCCCGAGCTTGATTTCCTCGGCTTTGGATGGACTCTTGAGATTAAATGCGGGCTCGCCGCTAGATGCCGTATCAGCAGATTTGGCATCTTGCGTATTGCTCTGCGTACCGGTGTTTTTCTCAATAACATCTTTTAGTACGCCGCCCAGATCGAAAGCTGCCTGGGCTTGCGGCATGGCGCTTGCCAATAGTGCGATTAACAGGAAAGAGTGTGGGCGTAACATTATTTGTGCCCTCCTTGTTGCAAGGTGCCAGAGGATGTCATTGGCGTTGGCTGGGCGGGTGCAGGCAAGTAAGCAAACCTGATGGCTTTGAGACCGCCCTTGCTGGCGAATTTCTGACCTTGCTCAGCACTTTGTGTATAGCTTTCCAGTGCTGTTACTTCGGCTTCATTAAACTTTGCAGCTTTCAGGTCTTCTTCGCTCAGGCCACGCACGCCTGTGGTAGCGACCACCTGGCCGGTGCCGGAGCGACCGCTTGCCAGATCCAGCACAGCTGCGGCGTTACCTGATCCACTCGCGCTGGTGCTGCCACGCTTGACGGAAAGCAAACGTACCCAGCCACTGGTTTTTGTGGTTTTTACTTTAAGCCAGGCACCCTGTCTGGTAAGGATTTCCAGCTTATCGCCGCGCGCCAGCTTTCCCGTGGTTTTTGCATCGGAATAGGGTTCGGCACGTACGCTATCAGCCTTAAGTGCTGTGCCCATTGGGGCGGCCAATGCCGCGCCAGGCAGCACGAGCGCGGCTAATAGTAGAATGGGCTTGCTTATATTCATATTGAACCTTTCTATCGTTCAGAACTTTCAAGTCTGGAAGCGCTGGGTGTGGAAAATAAAGGCTCAGTGATTTCCGGTTCCAAATGCTCCAGTTTGATAATGGCTTGGGCAAACAGGATGCGCCATTGACCAGCCATGGATTTGTCGCCTGCCAGCGAGCTGTTGTGCAAGGTATAACGCACGTTGGTGTGCTTAGGTAAACCAATACTTGCTATTAGTGCAGGTAGTAGTACTGCTACACGCTCTGCCTCCTGCTTCGCTTGTTGCGCATATTCAGCATGGGTTGCAGCATAAGTCCAGCTAACAATGACCATGTTGCCGAACAGCCCCCAGAGTCCGTTTTGTGTGCTTCTTAATGCATCAACACTGCTGGACGACTGGCTGGCAAGTGCGATCTGCCGCTTTAGTTTTTTGAGTATTGCACTGCCCAAAGGTTCGGAGCTGTCGATCAGAATCGGCATAATAAGCGCCTGTGTATCGCCTTTACCGGGTTTCAGGCCAAATGCCAACCAGGGTTGCCGCGCCCGTTCGGTTGCCATGGCGTAAAGCTTGGCTACGCTGAAATACGCTACAGCCCAGGTAATCGGGCCGGTAAAGTCCAGATAGGTGTTGGTAAGGTTGATGCCAACATAGGAAAGCACCAGTAAGCCCACCTGGCTGCCGCTGAAAAGCGTAGTGAGCTTTTCCCTGTCCATATTGACGTAAAAGGCTGCGGTAGTTAGCCATAGGAGCAGCAAGCTAATCAGTATATAGGGCACGGGGCCGCGCCAGACGTGCAGGTAATCGCCATGCTTGACGTTATCGATTGCGGTCGCAAGGATTTCTACGCCAGGATAAATTTTTGACATTGTCGTGGCATTCAGGTCAAACAGGCTGGGCGCGGTGGAGCCGATAATGACAATTTTTCCGGTGAACTCATTCTGCGGGCGTTTTTTCACTTTACTGCTCATATCCAGCATCACATCGCTAAAAGTGGCGTAGCGGTAGGTAAAGGGTTTGCCGCGCCAGTTCAGCAGTACATTCTGGGAGTCTGGCACTGAATAGCCCAGGGTGTTGGCAATCGTAAGCGGCAGCGAGGGCAGGCGCCAGCCATAATCGTCGCGATAAAGCTGGTATTCGCGCACAATGCCATCGGCATCCGGATAGATATTGTGCGTGCCCAGGCGTTTGGAATTAAGCGCCGCCTCGAAGTGCGGCAACACGACGGCAATCGTGGCATTCGGGTCGGACTGGCCGGGCTGGCTTGCGCTTATGCCAGGAATCATGCCGGGCTTGACGGCGCTTAGTTTGTCATTGACTTGCGGCAGGCGCAGGAAGGGGAAGAAGGTGTTGCTGGTGGCAGCGATAGTGTCGTTGAAATAGGTATCGCTATCCGGATTATAGACATCGGCATCGCTGAACAAAATATCAAATACGACAGCTTTTGGATTTTGCGCCTCTATGTTCTCCAGAAACTCGCCGAACACCTGCCGTGGCCATGGCCAGCGCCCATATTCCTTGGCCATGGCGGCCAGGCTGGCTTCGTTGACGTCAACGATGACGATGTCCTTGTCGGGTTGGGGCACGATGACACGGCTGCGCACCATGATATCGAAGGCTTTTTGCCGCATATTTTCGCCCACGTGGAATACGCCGGCATCCAGCAGTACCAGTACCGTCAGCAGGGCGGCCAGATAGAGGTAGAAGTTGTTGCGCAAGCGTCTGGTGACGTGGGCTAGCCATTGGCGGATAAGTAATTGCAGTCGTGTCACGGGGCGCCTTGTTCAGAATCCAGGTGAGTGCTGAGTGTGGCACAAAGTCCCGCAATTTTGTAGGCGAGGTACTACATTGGCTTTGAAAGCAGGTGCGGTTTGATAAGAGGTCAGGGCGTATGGCATGAGGTATAATTTGCACCTATATGACTGAAACTTTAACCCTGATTTTCGCGGCTTGTTCATTACTGCTGCTCATTTGGCTGGCATGGCGCTCCGTACGTATGCCAGATGCGGCTTCCTTGCTTGTGCCCCAGTTGGAAGAAAAGCACAGGGCCATGTTGCTGGATTTGCATGATGGCTTGAGTAAACTGGGCGACCGTTTGCACACGTTTTCTGCTGAAAGCAGCGAACGCCTGCGCATGGCCGTGGCACAAGAGCTGAAAGTTACACGTGATGCCATGCAGGCGTTGCAGCTATCGCAAGCCGATAGCCTGGCCAAAACGCGTGAAACTGTGCTCGAAAAACTGCACATCACCCTGGCGGAACAAGGCAAGGCTGAGCAGGAGCTGATTCAGCACACCATGCGCCATGCCACGCTGCAGCTGACCAATAGCATCGAAACCTTGACCAAAGCCGTGGATAGCCGTCTGGAGCAGATAGGCGGCAAGGTTTCCGAAAGGCTGGACGAAGGTTTCAAGAAGACCAATGATACTTTTGTGCGCGTGATGGAACGGCTGGCAACCATAGATGAAGCGCAGAAAAAGATAGATGGCCTGACCACCAATGTGGTGAGCCTGCAGGAATTGCTGGGAGATAAACGCTCGCGCGGCGCGTTTGGCGAAGTGCAACTGGAAGCGCTGGTGCGTAATGTGATGCCTAACAGCTCCTATGCCATGCAGCACGTGCTGGCAAATGGCACGCGCGTCGATTGCGCGCTGTTTCTGCCTGAGCCCACCGGCATGGTTGCAGTGGATTCCAAGTTTCCGCTGGAAAACTATCATCGCATGCTGGAAAGCGGTCTCAGCGAAGTTGAACGCGGCTTGGCGCAACGCCAGTTCAAGGCCGATGTCAAAAAACATGTAGACGATATTGCCAGCAAATACATCATTCCTAATGTGACATCCGATGGTGCTGTCATGTTTATCCCGGCAGAAGCGGTGTTCGCCGAGATCCATGCCTATCACCAGGATGTCGTTGATTACGCCATGGCCAAGCGCGTCTGGGTGGTTTCACCGACCACCCTGATGGCCGTATTGAATACCGCGCGTGCGGTGCTCAAGGATGTGGAAACGCGCAAGCAGGTGCATATTATTAAAGATGAACTCGGCAAGCTGGGTAAGGAGTTTGGCCGTTTTGACCTACGCATGAAAAAGCTTGCCGATCATATCCGTCAGGCGCATGAGGATGCGCTGGATGTGCATACCACGAGCCAGAAAATTTCGCGGCGTTTTGCACAGATTGAACGCGTAGAACTGGTAGGCGATGCCGAGACTTCGCTCGCACTGCCTGTGGAAGATCTGGATGATTTATTGAATGAGACAAAAGAGTAAACATGGAAGACGAAAGCACGCTCATTATGCTGGTTCAGCAATACGCTTCACGCTTCGGCATTACTTTCAGCTCCCGGTTGATGGATGATGAAGCGCTCAAACCCAGGCTCATGCTGCTGATGATGGAGGCCATCAACGGCAGGCGAGGGCCTGTTACTGATGAGGATGTAACGAATGATTAAAGTACTCTACTTCGCCAGATTGCGCGAAACGCTGGGCATGTCCGGTGAAGAGATCGACTGCACTCCAGACACGGCAACGGTGGCAAGCCTGATGGGTTTGCTGTCAACGCGCGGGGATGTCTGGCAGCAGGAATTTGACGGTTGCCGCCCATTACGCGCGGCGGTGAATCAGACATTGGCGCCGAATAGCGCTACGATCAAGGCTGGTGATGAAGTGGCGTTTTTCCCGCCAGTCACCGGAGGTTAGAGATGGTCTGGGGGCTCATATGACCGTTCGCGTACAAATTGAAGATTTTGACGCAGGCGCCGAGATTAATCGCATGCGTCTTAACCGCCCGGATACTGGCGCAGTAGCGGCTTTTGTCGGCCAGGTGCGCGATCTTAACGACGGGACGCATGTGACTGCCATGACGCTGGAGCATTATCCCGGCATGACAGAAAAGGCGCTGGAAAGTATCGTTGACCAGGCTAGACAGCGCTGGGATATTTTTGATGCGCTGGTAGTGCACCGTGTAGGTACACTGCATCCCACGGACCAGATTGTGTTGGTGGTGGTCAGCGGGGCGCATCGCGGCGAAGCTTTTTCTGCCTGTGAATTCATCATGGATTACCTCAAGACAGAAGCACCATTCTGGAAAAAAGAACAAACGCCGGCTGGCGAGCGCTGGGTGGAAGCAAAGTCATCGGATGATTCCGCACGTGAGCGCTGGACCGGGAATCAACCTGAAAACCCAACCTAGCAATTAAGCAATTACAAAAACTTTTACCCCATTCCTGCCAACCTTATACCTCGAAGCCACAGATGCTACAAACCCTGACCCCGCAAGAACTCACCCTCAAAATTAGCGTTCAAGATTTAGGTTTTGCCGATACCTCGCAATTGTTGGGCAAGCCTAAACAATCCGGCTCAGCTAAAGGCTGGATTGGCCAGGCAAGTGCAGAGAAAGCCACAAAGTTCGGCTTAAGCCTGCAACAGCCGGGGTTTAATTTACTGGTGCTCGGCGAGCCGGGCTGCGGTCGTACCTCGCTGCTGTTAGGCACCATGCAGGAAATTGCAGCGCAACGCCCTGCGGCCTCGGATCTGGTCTTTTTATATAATTTTGATGTGCCTGAAAAACCGCTGGCCTTACATCTGAAGGCGGGTGAGGGGGCTGTGTTGCGCACAGCGCTGGATCATTATGTGCGTCAGCTTGCCAAGGCATTACCGGCGCTAATCAGCGAGACGGTCACGCCAGCGCAAGCTGAAGGCAAGGCGGAGTCGACCACAGAAAAAATTATCAGCCCGCCCGCCAGAGCCGCTGCCACGCTGTTTCTCAATGAGCAAATCGCTACTCTGCACAAATTAGCAAGCCCGGACATCCCCGTATTTACCAGATATCTGGAGGCGCTCAAGCGCGATGTGCTGGAAAATCTTGAGGTATTCCAGTTTTCCAGTAGCGAATCAGAAGATGCGCTGGAGGGTTTATTAAGCCGATATCGTGCCAATTTGCTGGTGGATAATCGTGATGCCCAGGGTGCTCCGGTTATTTATGAAGATGACCCGACTTTCCAATCATTGTTTGGCGGTATGGAGAGCAGCCCGGATCATGCCGGCAATACGGCAGACTTTATGCGCCTACGGGCAGGTAATTTGCTGCGCGCCAATGGCGGCATGCTTATGTTGCATCTGCGGGATATTGTGTCTGATCAGCACAATGGGCCGCAGATTCTGGAAAAACTGCATCGCTTCCTGCGCAATGGCCGCGTACAGATTGAAGAGCCGGGAGGTAGTTCCGGCCATGGGTCTGCCAGCTATCTGGTCCCTGAAGCGTTGCCGGTGCAAGTCAAGGTTATCCTGATAGCCACGCCTGAAGAGTATTACGCAATACAGGACGAGGCGTCCGAACTGGCCAGCTTTTTCCGCATTAAGGTGGATTTTGTCGAAAGCTTTGCTGCCCATAGCGAAAGCTATAACACTGTAGCTGCCTTTGTGGCTGAGCGCTGCGCCCACTTCCAGCTTAAGCATTTTACGGCCAAGGCTGTAGCCCGGCTATTGCACGCCATGCAGCGCTGGGTGGATGACCAGACACGCATAAGTGCCAATTTTGCGGAATTGCAGGGCCTGATGCTGGAATGCGCGGCTGTTGCTAACTCACGTGAAACCGAGCTGATAGAGTTGCAGGATGTAGAAGATGCAATTGCCGCTCAGCGGGCGAGACATGAATACATCGAACAGCAAATGCGCGAGGCCATTGTTGAAGGTGATTTACTGATACGCGTGCAAGGCCGCGAGATTGGACAGATCAACGGGCTCACCCACATCGACCTGGGTGACGCCAGTTTCGGTTCGCCAGTGCGTATTTCCGCGCGCTGTTATGCCGGGGATGAGGGCATAGTCAACATCAGCCGCGAGGTCGAAATGAGCGGCCCTAATCACGATAAAGGGATATTCATTCTGCAAAGCTGGTTATCTGCCAGTTTTGCCTGCTTAACACCGCTATGCCTGACTGCTTCCCTGGTATTCGAGCAGGAATACCATGGGGTAGAAGGTGATTCGGCGTCATGCGCCGAGCTTTATGCCTTGCTTTCAGCCTTATCCGGCTTGCCCTTGCCACAAGGCATCGCTGTGACCGGGGCCTTGAACCAGCATGGCGAAGTGATGCCGATAGGCGGCATTAATGAAAAAATCGAGGGCTATTTCCGGGTATGCAAACAAGTCGGCCTGGATGGCACTCAGGGTGTGGTAATCCCCAGCCGTAATAAGCAGCATCTGATGCTGGATGAGGAAATCGTCACTGCAGTAGCGCAGGGCCAATTTCATATTTACGTCATTAGCCACGTACTGGAAGGCATTGAGCACCTGACAGGCATGCCTGCCGGCACTGCCGACGCAGAAGGCAATTATCGTGCGGAAACGGTGATGGGGCGTATACAGCGCACACTGGAGCTGTTTCATAGTGCCTGCGAAAGCAATCCAGCCAGCGCATCCGTACGTACTCGCAGAAGTAAACAGTTTGAATAACATCCGCTCCGTCTTGCATTCCTTGCGCAATGGATAAATCCAATCAAGCCGAGAGTAAGTGCCGTCTGGATAAATGGTTGTGGGCGGCACGTTTTTTCAAAACGCGCAGCCTTGCCGCTGATGCAGTTGAAGGCGGCAAAGTGCATGTGGATAGCGACCGGGCCAAGCCCGCTAAAGAAGTAAAGCTAGGTGCGGTTATACGCATTCGTAACAAAGACTTTGAAATCGAGGTGGTTGTGCGTGGGTTATCGATTCAGCGCAAAGGTGCGCCTGAAGCTGTCCTGCTTTACGCAGAAACCGTAGAGAGTGCAGCACGCCGGCAGGATGCCAAAGTCACGCGTGAAGCCGACCATGCCAAGCGCGAGCGTGGGGCAGGGCGGCCAACCAAACGCCAGTTGCGCGATATCAAACGCTTTACTGGCGGCGCGTATTAATTTGGGTAACCCTTAGCCCAGGTAGCTAGACGGGTCAGTCAAACATATCCAGCTGTGGCCGCTGGGGTTTGGGTGGCGTGAATAAATTGGTATTCAATACTGTGCGTTCTGCACTTAATCCGAGCTTGAGCGTGATGAGCTTGAAGCGCTGGGCTATCATGTCGGCGAACAGGCCAGTTCCGCGCATGCGCTGGTGAAAGGTCGCATCGTAGGCTTTGCCGTCACGGCTTTGCCTGACAATACTCAACACATGTTCTGCTTTAAGCGGGTAGTACAGCTTGAGCCATGCTTCAAATAGCGGCGCCACTTCCAGCGGTAGCCGCAACAATACATAATCCGCAGTGCTGGCGCCGGCTTCCTGTGCTTGCTGCAGTATCGATTCCATTTCGGTATCAGTCAGCACGGGTATGATCGGAGCAGTCATTACGCCCACTGGAATCCCCGCTTCATGTAATACGCGCACAGTTTGCAGGCGACGCTGCGGAGCTGCGGCACGCGGCTCCAGCGTGCGGCATAACTGCCTGTCGAGCGTGGTGATGGATATGAATACACGCGCCAATCTCTGTGCTGCCATGGGCGCCAGAATATCAATGTCACGTTCAACCATGGATGACTTGGTGACGATACTGAGCGGATGTTTATGCTCAGCCAGCACCTCCAGTATTTCGCGCGTGATCCGATATTTACGCTCCAGCGGCTGGTAGGGGTCAGTATTGGTACCCAGCGCTATGGGTGCGCAGACATAGCCCGGTTTTCACAATTCTTTCCGCAGCAGTTGCGCCGCATCTGGTTTGATCAGGATGCGGCTCTCGAAATCCAGCCCTGCTGAAAATCCCAGGTAGGTATGCGTAGGCCGCGCAAAACAATAGGTGCAGCCATGCTCACAGCCCCGGTATGGGTTGATGGAACGATCAAACGGGATGTCCGGCGATTCGTTCCAGTTGATAATGCTGCGGGTATTATCAAGAATGACTTCGGTGGCGAGCGGTGCCAGCGCTTCATCGAGATTACCCCAGCCATCATCATAATCAACACGATTAATCTGCTCAAAACGGCCTACGGTATTGCTGGCCGTACCGCGGCCCTTGAACACCAGCGGGCGCAGTGCTTCTGACCTGCGGACAGGTTTACCAGGGAATTTCTTTGCCGTCGTAGCCATAAAATTTACCGCTGCCATTTGCCGTGAGGCGCGCAATCACCTGGCGCATGCCAGATACGCTTTGCTCTGCTGTGATCGGTGCGCTGGGGCCGCCCAAATCGGTTTTCACCCAGCCGGGATGCATCGCTATTACAGTGATACCGCGGGATGCTAAATCTATCGCCAGGCTTTTGGTGACCATGTTAAGCGCGGTTTTACTGGAACGATAAAGGTAATGATGACCACTGGTGTTATCGTCGATACTACCCATTTTGCTGGTGATATTCACGATCATTTTCTGCTGACTGCGCGCCACGTGGTCTGCGAATACCTCAGTTATTTTCATCGGTGCCATGGTGTTCACACGAAAAGTCTCCATCCACGCCTCATAATCAACGCTGCCAAAAACTTCTTTGCCAGTCGGGTAGATGCCTGCATTATTGAGCAGCAAATCAATGCTGCTCGTCGACAGCTGTTTCGCCAACTGGTCAATCTGCGCGAAATCGGTAACCTCCAGCGCATGCAGGCTCACCTTATCCGGATGTTGTGTTGCGAGTTGTTGTAGTGCCGTAGCCTTATCTGGATTGCGACAGCAGGCAAACACCCGCCAGCCCGCTTCCGCATACTGCCGCGTGAACTCCAAACCCAGCCCACGATTGGCCCCTGTAATCAACACATGCAATGACATGATGCTCTCCTTGAATATTGAGGAAATTATAGTGCTAAGTGTTAGTGCTTGTGCGTGAGCAATAGTTTTTGATACACTGCGTTCAAACTATGAACGCAGTCTCAGCATGTTAACGGACGAATATCGCTACAAGATACTGAAAATGGTGGAAAGCAACCCAGCCATTAGCCAGCGCGAGCTCGCCCAGCAGCTGGGCATCAGCTTGGGCAAGGCGAATTTTTGTCTCAAGGCGCTGATCGAAATAGGTCTGCTCAAGGCCACCAACTTCCGTAATAACAAAAACAAACTGGCTTACATGTATTTACTGACGCCTAGCGGTATTGAAGAAAAAGCCAGCATCACCCTGCGGTTTCTCAAATACAAAATCCACGAATATGAAGTGCTACAGGCTGAAATCGAAGAATTGCGGCGTGATGCGGCTTCCAGCGAGGTTGCTAACGAGAGTACACCCACATGATGGAGCGCTATGCCATCATCCTGTGTGGCGGTTCTGGAACGTGTCTATGGCCGTTATCCCGTACGCTCAGGCCCAAACAATTACTCCCCCTCAATGGCGATGAGACGCTTTTGCAACAGACCGCGAAACGCCTTTGTAACCATGTGCAAGCAGCAAATTTGCTAACGGTGACGCATGAAGACCATCGTTTTGAAGTGAAGGGTCAGCTGGCTGAAATTCTGCCTGATGCAGTTTCAGGGGTACTGGCGGAGCCTTGTGCACGCAATACTTTGCCCGCCATAGCCTGGGCCGTGAGCAAGATTCATCACCAAGAGCCAGATGCAGTAATTGGCGTGTTTCCTTCTGACCATGCGATTGATAATGAGGCAGCTTTTCTACAAGCTTGGCGTAGCGCCGAAATTGCTGCAAACCAAGGTTATTTAACCCTGCTTGGCATTACACCTGCCGAGCCTGCAACCGGCTATGGCTACATTCAGCCAGCATCTGCATTGCCGCTGGCTGATGCGGAGCTTCCCGTTCACGGGGTGGCTAGTTTTGTAGAAAAACCCGATCGGGCCAATGCCGAAAAATTTGTGGCCAGTGGTTATTTATGGAACAGCGGCATGTTTGTGTTCCGGGCCGATGTATTCATGCAAATGCTTGCGCGGTATCAGCCAGCGATTGCGGAAAAAATTGCAAGCCTGAACGAGGCTGACTTTGCGGCACAGTATGCTGATTTGCCTAATATTTCGATGGACTATGGCCTGGCTGAGAAGGCGGATAAAGTCGCCGTCGTGCCAGTCGATATGTCCTGGAGCGATTTAGGCAGCTGGGATTCCATATACCAACGCCATGAAAAAACCCCCGACAACAATGTGACGCAAGGTGAAGTGATAGCTGTAGATACGCAAGACAGCTTGCTATGGAATGCGCATGGCCTGCTGGCTACGTTGGGAGTGAGTAATCTGGCGGTGATCCAGACAGCTGATGCCACCCTGATATGTGACCGTAGTCGCACAGAAGACATTAAAGCGCTGGTCAGTGCAGTGCATGCCCAATACCCTGAAGTAACGGAAATCAATCGTACTGTCCACCGTCCCTGGGGCACTTACACTGTCCTGGAAGAGGGCGCAAATTTTAAAATCAAGCGCATTGTAGTTAATCCTGGTGCCAAGCTTTCCATGCAGATGCACCATCATCGCTCAGAACACTGGGTGGTAGTGTCAGGCCGTGCCAGGATTACCAATGGCGAGCGCGAAATATACATGCAGGAAAATGAATCCACCTACATTCCCAAAACCCATCGTCATCGCCTGGAAAACGCAGAAACAGTCCCCTTGCAGATTATTGAAGTGCAGTGCGGTGATTATGTCGGCGAAGACGATATTGTCAGATTTGAAGATACCTATGGAAGGTCCGTCACACCATGAATAAAGTTGCTTTGATCACTGGCATCACTGGCCAGGATGGCGCTTACCTGGCAGAGCTCTTGCTGGGAAAGGGGTACATAGTTCATGGCATAAAACGGCGTGCTTCCTTGTTTAATACTGACCGGATCGACCATCTGTATCAGGATCCGCATGTCGATAACCAGCGCTTCATTCTGCATTATGGCGATCTGACGGATTCCACCAACCTGATCCGCATCATCCAGCAGGTGCAACCTGACGAGATCTATAATCTTGCCGCCATGAGTCACGTGGCGGTCAGCTTTGAAACGCCGGAATACACTGCCAATGCCGATGGTCTAGGCACGTTACGTATACTTGAGGCTATTCGTATACTCGGGTTGGAAAAGAAGACACGCTTCTATCAAGCCTCTACCTCCGAACTCTACGGCCTGGTGCAGGAGATCCCGCAAAAAGAAACCACACCGTTCTATCCGCGTAGCCCTTACGCAGTAGCCAAGCTCTACGCCTACTGGATTACAGTTAACTATCGCGAAGCCTATGGTATCTATGCCTGCAACGGCATCCTCTTTAACCATGAGTCACCAATTCGTGGCGAGACCTTTGTTACGCGCAAGATTACCCGCGCGCTGGCCCGCATCAAGCTTGGCCTGCAGGAATGCCTCTACCTCGGCAATATGGACGCGTTGCGCGACTGGGGGCATGCCAAGGATTATGTTGAAATGCAGTGGCTAATGCTGCAACAAGATCACGCAGAGGATTTTGTAATTGCCACCGGCGTTCAGTACAGCGTGCGCGACTTCGTCAATGTTGCTGCAAAAGAACTGGGTATTACGATCCGCTGGCAAGGGCAAGGCGTGGAAGAAAAAGGCTTTGATGCGAGCGGTAAATGTATCGTGCAGGTAGATCCGCGCTACTTCCGCCCGACTGAAGTCGAGACTCTGCTAGGCGACCCTACCAAAGCCAAAGAAAAGCTGGGTTGGACGCCAAAGATTACATTCGCCGAACTGGTTGCAGAAATGGTGCGCGAAGACCTCAAGTCTGCCGAACGTGATGAGCTGGTCAAGCGCCATGGCTACAGTGCATTTGACTATCATGAGTAACCCACGCACGAGTAATTATGGATAAAAACGCCAAAATTTACGTAGCAGGGCATCGTGGCCTGGTCGGCTCAGCTTTGGTGCGCCAATTGCAGGCGCAAGGCTATAGCAATTTGCTGTTGCGTACCCACGCCGAACTGGATCTTACCAATCACGAGGCTACTGCGCAGTTCTTCGCGATGGAAAAGCCTGAATATGTATACCTGGCAGCAGCAAAAGTGGGAGGCATCCATGCCAATAACACTTACCCTGCGGAATTCATTCAGCAAAATCTGGCCATCCAGACAAATGTTATCCATGAATCATGGCGTAGCGGCGTCAAGCGTCTCCTCTTCCTCGGATCAAGCTGTATCTATCCGCGTGATTGTCTGCAGCCGATGAAAGAAGAATATTTGCTTACGGGACCTTTGGAACCGACCAATAGGCCTTATGCGCTTGCCAAGATTGCCGGTATTGAAATGTGCTGGAGCTACAACCGCCAGTACGGCACTCAATATTTAGCTGTCATGCCGACCAATCTCTATGGGCCTGGCGATAGCTACGACCTTAATAACTCTCATGTAATGCCTGCATTGATTCGAAAAATTCATGAGGCTAAAAAAGAAAATCTACCAACAGTGACTGTTTGGGGGACGGGAACGCCACGTCGAGAATTTTTATATAGCGATGATATGGCAGATGCATGCTCATTTTTAATGCAGATGTCAGACAGTGAGTTTAATGCCATTCTAAATGAGGATAAAGCTTCGCCACCACTTGTAAACATTGGCGTAGGAGAGGACGTGTCAATTAAAGAGTTGGCTGATCTGATTCGCAATATTGCCAAATATAAGGGGGAGTTAGTGTTTGATACAACGAAACCTGATGGCACACTCCGCAAACTTATGGATGTTTCAAAGATGCATGACATGGGATGGAAAGCCAAAGTAGCTTTGGATGAAGGTGTCGGTCGCGTCTATACAAATTATGCTCATGAGATGACCAAATGAGAGTATTAGTCACTGGGGGAGCAGGTTATATAGGTTCGCATACCGTTTATCAACTGATTGAGGCTGGTCATGATGTAGCAATAGTAGATAACTTCTACTCAGGCAATCGATGGGCTGTACACCCTAAAGCAAAATTAATTGAGGCAGATGCGGGTGATCAGCCGCTAATGCAAGAAATTTTGACGCAAAACAATATCGAAAGCGTCATACATTTTGCTGCGCATATGGTAGTGCCTGAATCAGTATTAAATCCTTTAAAGTACTACCTTAACAATGTCTCAACCTCGGCTAATTTACTAGCCGCATGTGTTGCTGCTGGAGTGAATAAATTTATTTTTTCATCTACTGCAGCGGTTTACGGCAATCCATCAGCCGTGCCCGTTAATGAAGAAGTTCTCCCTAACCCTATCAACCCATACGGAACTACCAAACTGGTTACTGAATGGATGTTGCGGGATATCGTAAATAGCCAAAAAGAAAATTTCCGTTATGTAGCGCTACGTTATTTTAACGTAGCTGGTGCTCGCCTTGATGGGAAGCTCGGCCAGGCAACACCAAATGCCACTCATCTCATTAAAGTGGCATGTGAAGCCGCATGTGGAACGCGTGATTCTGTGTCCATCTATGGCACGGACTACCCAACGCCAGATGGTACTTGTATTCGGGACTACATTCATGTGGAAGACCTTGCCAGCGCCCATCTGCATGCATTGGGCTATTTAAAGAACGAGGGTGAGTCTGCTACTTTTAACTGCGGTTACGGTACTGGATATAGCGTGAGAGAAGTGCTTAATACAGTCCGTAAGGCTAGTGGTGTCAATTTTGTAATACATGAAAATGAGCGTCGAGCCGGTGATCCAGTTTCATTGATGGCTGATGCAAGCCACATTTCGAGAACTCTAGGTTGGCAGCCTCAATATAACGACTTGGAATTGATATGCAGAACTGCTTATCAGTGGGAAAACAGAGCTTCGAGGTAATGAATTAATGACCACCAAATCAGAAAACCAATTCAGTTTGATAATTGAGGCTGGCCGTGCTGGACATCACTATTGGGCCGACATTTGGCGCTACCGAGATCTTTTCTTTTTTCTTGTGTGGAGAGATATCTTAGTCCGCTATAAACAAACAGTGATCGGCGTTGCATGGGTTGTCATCCGCCCAATTATGACTATGCTGGTTTTTACGTTGGTATTTGGAAAACTAGCCAAGCTTCCCTCAGATGGCGTGCCATATTCTTTAATGGTCTTTTCAGGAATGCTGCCATGGTTTTTTTTCTCATCAGCTCTTTCTGAAAGCAGTAATAGCATGGTGACCAATTCAAACTTACTTTCTAAAATTTATTTTCCAAGAATCATAGTTCCCACCAGTGCCATCATTGTATGTCTAGTCGATTTTCTGCTTTCGTTTCTGGTGCTCGTGCCTTTTATGTTTTATTACGGCCTATTCCCGGATTTGAAAGTCCTGACCGTTCCGTTTTTCTTATTGCTGGCAATTATGGCGGCTTTAGGCTGTGGGCTGTGGTTATCTGCGCTTAATATCAAATACCGTGATTTTCGGTTTATCCTGCCGTTTATCGTTCAAATTGGGTTGTATGTTTCTCCTGTAGGTTTTAGCAGCAATATCGTGCCGGAGAAATGGCGGTTGTTATATTCCCTGAACCCCATGGTTGGCGTTATTGATGGGTTTAGATGGGCATTGCTGGGCGGTAATTTTCACTTATATCTACCCGGTTTGTACGCATCTCTTGTATTGACGCTGATAATTTTTATTACAGGCCTTAGCTATTTCCGCCGCACTGAACGCACATTCGCTGACCTTTTGTAAGTCCTAGCCTAGAGTAACTAAATGTCTGTAGCTATTAAAGTAGAGAACCTTTCAAAACAGTATCAGCTTCGTCATCAAAAGCAGCAAAGATATGTTGCGCTGCGGGATGTTATCGCTGATAAGGCTGCCAGCGCTTTTAAAGGGCTGCGTGATATTGGTAAGACCAAGAGTTTATCGCCTGACCTCACAAAAGAAACTTTCTGGGCGCTCAAAGACATTAATCTGGAAATTGAGCAGGGCGATCGTATTGGTATTATCGGGAGAAACGGTGCTGGTAAATCCACGTTATTAAAGTTACTGAGCCGGATTGTTGAACCTACGGCAGGAAGAATAAGTATCAATGGTCGAATCTCCAGCCTTCTTGAAGTGGGTACAGGGTTCCATCCTGAATTGACCGGACGTGAAAACGTTTTTTTGAATGGCGCTATTCTTGGAATGCGGCATCACGAAATAAAACGAAAGTTTGATGAAATTATTGCTTTTGCTGATGTGGAGAAGTTTTTAGATACCCCGGTAAAGCACTACTCCTCTGGCATGTATATGCGCCTGGCGTTTTCTGTAGCAGCGCATCTTGACCCGGAAATTTTAGTCGTAGACGAAGTGCTGGCTGTGGGCGATGCACAATTTCAAAAGAAATGTTTAGGCAAAATGAAAGAAGTTGGAAGTGAAGGTAGAACAATATTATTTGTTAGCCATAATATGAATGCAGTTGAGCAGCTATGTACCAAAGGCATTGCATTAGATAAAGGTGAAGTTGCAGCAAATACTTCAGACATGCGAGCATTAATTAAGGGTTACTTATTTGATGCGAGTACCCAACATTTCAACCAATGGATCAACAAAGGTGAAGAATATTCAAACCCATGGTTTAAACCTTTAAAGTTTTCGATTACAGATAAGCACTCACATTTATTGAACTCTCCAATATCTAACACTCAAGAAATTTGGGTGCAAATAGAGGCCGAGATTCAAGAGATTGATCCAGCACTCACTATGGGTTATGCAATTTATTCTGAAGATGGAAATTTAATTTATTGGTCATATCAAACTGATTCTGCAGAAGAAAATTGGCCTAAAGTTAAAAAAGGCATGAGCTGCTGGAGAACTAAAATCCCTGCAAGACTCTTGAATGAGGGCTCATATAGACTCGAGATAATTGGTGGTTTGCATTTTAGGGAATGGATTTGTGAGCCGGGAGTGAATGCGCCTTCTATAGAATTTCAAATCAGTGGTGGCTTGAGCGACTCACCATTTTGGCATGCAAAGCGTCCGGGTGTATTGGCACCAGTTATGAATTGGGATGTTATTTAATGAAGAATATTTTCAACTTTTTGGAAAAACATATCCATACAAGTTATGCCCAGTCTGGAGAGGATCGAATAATCTCTTTTCTCTTTGATTGGATACAAATAAAGTCCCCAACATATTTGGACGTTGGAGCACACCACTCTTCATGGTTAAGCAACACGTATTTATTTTACAAAAATGGATCTTCTGGAGTTTGTATAGAGCCTGATCCATATTTATTCTCTGAAATAAAAAGTAAACGTAATCGAGATATTTGCTTAAATGTTGGCATAGGTTCGGGCGCACAAGAAATGGCTGACTTCTATGTTATGACTTCCAGATCTCTAAATACGTTTTCGAGAGAAGACGCACTAAGGTGTCAAGAAACACAGAACTTTGGTAAACAAAAAATTGAGAAAATTATTAAAGTGCCACTTCGTACTATTAATGAGGTGATGAGAGAACACTGTTCAAGTGGAGTGAATTTAGTCTCTATTGATGTTGAAGGGCTAGATTCCGAAATAGTACAAAGTTTTGATTTTTCTAAGTATCAACCAGAAGTATTTTGTATTGAAACCTTGAGATACGATGAAAATGGCATTTTGCAAAAGAATCATGAGTTAATTAACTTTATGAAAGAAAAAGAATATTCTGTGTATGGAGAAACGTATATAAATACGATATTCGTAAGCAAAAATGTAAGAAATTTGCTTAAGTAAACATGGCGTTTAAAAGAATGCATATACCTAAATGATTGCAAAATTTAACAACCGGATTAGGCTTTTTCTCGATACTTTATTAAGAATCGTTGGTAAAAAGCCTATTAGCAATGTTCAACTAACGCCTGAGCAACAGAGAGTGCTTCCTTGGATTAAAGATAATGGCGATAAAACCCATAGATTGCAGTACGATTTATCTGAACAAAGCATTGTTATAGATCTTGGCGGATATGAGGGCCAATGGTCGAGTGATATTTTCTCCATGTATTGTTGCCAGATTTATATTTTTGAACCAGTTCCTGAGTTTGCAGAAAATATCAAACGACGTTTTTCAAGAAACCCACATATAAGCGTCCATCAATTTGGGTTGGCGGGTAATGATACAACCACAAGTATTTCCGTAACTGGCGATAGTTCATCACGTTATAAGAATAGCGAACAGATGGTGAGCATTCAATTAATGAAGGCAAGCAAATTCTTTGATGAATTTATGATTTCCTCAGTTAGCCTTATGAAAATTAATATTGAGGGTGGAGAGTATGATCTTCTTGAACACCTTATTTCAACTAACTTGATAAAAAATATACAAAATCTTCAAATTCAGTTTCACGATTTTTTCCCTGACGCTAAGGAAAGAATGCAAAAAATACAGAATGCGTTAGAGCGCACACATAGGCTGACATATCAATATGAATTTGTCTGGGAAAACTGGGTTCTTAAGTAATTTGAAGTGATAATTTTAGGGCGTCAAACTGTAGGAATATTGTGCTACCCATAACTGTAATACTTCCTGTCTATAATGGCCTTCCATATTTGGGCGCAGCAGTCAATAGTATCCTGTCACAATCTTTCCAAGATTTTGAGTTTATTGTTATCAATGACGGCTCAACTGACGATTCAGAATCGGTCATTAAAAATATATCCGATCCACGGATTCAATTTTTGCAGCAAGAAAATCAAGGATTACCAGCAACCTTAAATAAGGCTATTGGCCTTGCACGTGGCGAATTTATTGCCCGTCAGGATCAGGATGACATTTCTTTTCCGTTAAGATTGCAGAAGCAAGCAGAGTTTCTTATTGCTAACCCTGATGTAGGGATGGTTGGTACAAATGCGGAAATTTGGGTAGATCATACAAAAACTGATAGGTTGCTTGAACATCCGTCGGATGACGCCTCCCTCAAGTTTAATTTGTTATTTGATAATCCATTCGTACATAGCTCAATAATGATTCGACGCAGTGTATTTGAAAAAATAGGTGTTTATTGTGAAGATAAAACCAGACAGCCCCCGGAAGATTATGAGCTATGGTCACGTGTGGCGCGGGAATTCAAAGTTGCAAATCTCCCGGAAGTGCTTTTAGCTTATCGTGAAGTTCCTGGGAGTATGTCACGTACTGGATTGAACCCATTTCAAAATAGACTAATTAGAATAAGCGCTGAGAATATTGCCTGGTATTCCGGTCAAGATATTGAATACCCTGAGGTTGTTGCTATTTCTAAACTGGCTCATGCAGTTTATGAAGACATTCCACGAGGGATTAGCTTTTCCAATATTGAGGCAGTAATAAGGAGTGCTGCAACTTCTATCATACAAAAATCCGGGGTTGCATCAGATCATTTGGATGTATTGCTGAAAATGCGGCTAGCCATGTTGCAATATCATTATTTTCAGTATCGAACAGATGGTTGGTCAGGGAAGCTTCTTCGTGGGCGCTTGAGGCGCTATGCAGGGCGTATAGCTAGACGAATAATTTCGGTGACACACTCATGACTTGTTGTTGCGTTATTGGAGGCGCTGGGTTTATTGGGAGTCAACTTGTCAATGAACTGCTCGATACTGGACGAACAGTTCGTATTATAGGGCGTCGAGACCCATCACTTATCCACCTGCCTGAAAATGTCGAGTATTTTCAGGGGGATATTAGAAATCGTGATTTTGTATCCGCGGCTTTGAACGATGTAGATGAGGTGGTTGATCTTGCATATTCGAGTGTACCAAAAACTAGCTATGAAAATCCAATATTGGATATCACTGATAATCTCCCTGGTTCCGTAGGCTTGTTTGATATGGCGAGTGCATTGCCGATTAGAAAGTTGGTATTTGTTTCATCTGGGGGCACCATTTATGGCGAGCCCCAAAGTTTACCTATTGTGGAAACTCATCCAACTAATCCTATCTCTCCTTACGGTATTACTAAGCTTGCACTGGAAAAATATGCGCAGATGTATTACAGGCTAAAAAACCTTCCTGTGGTTTGTGTGCGCCCATCCAATCCCTATGGAGAAGGGCAAAAACCGTTCGTAGGCCAAGGGTTCATTGCTACTGCAATGGCTTCGATATTGGCTGGCCGGGAAATTAAAATTTTTGGGGATCAAGGAACAATTAGAGACTACATTCATGTTAAAGATGTGGCGAAAGCCCTAGTTGCTGCCTTGGATTTTGGTGTTTCAGGCGAGTGTTATAACGCAGGTAGTGCTGTAGGGAGGTCAAATCGGGAAGTCATTGAGCAGATCTCAATTCATGCGCAAAAATGCGGATTTGAACCATTAGTGAGGCATGTCCCTCCACGATCTTTTGATGTGTCGGCAAACGTACTTGATAATAACAAGTTGTGTGCAGCTTCCGGGTGGCAGCCTCATTTGGAGTTTGCTGCTGGTATAGAGCGTACATGGAATTGGTTTTATAACAACAAAAACAGGTTTAGCTAATGCGTATTTTATTTTGTTGCGAATTCTATGCGCCCAGCGTTGGTGGGGTGCAAGAGGTTATACGTCAGGTGGCAGAGCGACTGGTCGAAAAAGGGCACGATGTGACTGTGGCGACTAGTCAGCTGCCAGACCGAAACTTTGTTAGTCTTAACGGTGTCCGCATTAAGGAATTTGCAGTTTCCGGCAATTTAGTTAGAGGTATATTCGGTGATGAGGATAAATACCGCGAATATGTTTTGAATGGTGATTTTGATGTTGTGATGATCAAGGCAGCGCAGCAGTGGACATTTGATGCGTTATGGCCTGTGCTAGATCAGATTAAAATGCCAAAGGTGTTTATTCCATGCGGGTTTTCTGGATTGTACGAACCTGGATTTGCCGAATATTTTCGTGCCATGCCGGACATTTTGCACAAGATTGATCACTTGATATTTTATGCTTCTCGATACCGGGATATTGATTTTGCACGTGAGCATGGGCTGAATCATTTCAGCATCATCCCTAACGGCGCGAGTGAGGTTGAGTTTGGTGTTACTCCTGATCTAGATTTCAGGGCTAGGCATGGAATTGAACAAAGCTCTTTTGTGTTTATGACTGTGGGTAGCTTTACTGGGTTGAAAGGACATATTGAACTTGTCAAGGCTTTTTCTCACATGACCTTGCCCGATGGTGCACATGCAACCTTATTGCTGAATGGCAACGACTGTTTGAACACACGCGTGTCCGGTATACGGCTGATTGGTCAGTTTTATGGAATCGCCAAAGCCTATGGCTGGAAATATGCGGTAAAGCATGGATTAAAGCGATGGTTGTGGAAATTAGGTCTAAAAGTCGGAAAAAGTGGCACACTCCAGGAATTTGCTCTTAAAACTAATCAGCGTTTCAAAGACAGGCGGGTGATCGTTTCCAACTTTCCACGCGCGGAACTGGTGCAGGCTTACATGGCGGCAGATCTGTTCGTATTCGCTTCGAATGTTGAATACTCGCCACTTGTATTATTTGAATCTGCAGCGGCTGGCACGCCGTTTTTGACGGTGAATGTTGGAAATTCTGAGGAAATTGCCACGTGGACTGGCGCAGGCGTGATGTGCCTATCGTATAAAGATGAAAAGGGTTATACCCGTGTGGATGAGGCAGTGCTGGCACAGGCCATGGAAGATGCCATGCTTGATAAACCTAGACTTGCTGAACTGGGCATCGCAGGAAAGCGTAATTGGGAAGAAAAATTTACTTGGAAAAAAATTTCCCTCCAATATGAACAGATTTTTATAGACCTCACAAAGAAAAGTGCAACCTGAATGGAACCTCTCAAAAAGCTCGCACGCAAGCTGCGCTCTAAATTCCACGATCATTCGCGTGATCCAGCGCTTAACACGCAATGTACGGAATTCGAGGTGGATAATTGGGCAATTTCGGAATTTATTGTCAATAAACTGGTTCCGGTGTCAGGTGTTCACCCTTATCCCATCAGCGAGCTAAATCTGATGGTAGCAACTGTGTGTCGATTTAAACCTCAGCAAGTGTTTGAGTGGGGTACCAATATTGGTAAATCGGCACGTATCTTTTATGAGACGGGCAAGCATTTCAGAATTCCGCTTAACATTCACTCTATCGATTTGCCTGATGATGTTGAACATGGTGAGCACCCCCATTCCAGCCGCGGTCATATGGTCAAAGGACTTACAGGCGTGACCCTGCATCAAGGGGATGGGCTGGAAACTTCCATTTCTTTGTATAAAACTCAACCAGAGTTGCGGACTCTGGTGTTTATTGATGGAGATCACAGCTACGAATCCGTTTACCGTGAGCTAAATGGAGTGATAAATGCTATGCCTAATGCACATATTTTGTTGCACGACACCTTCTATCAGTCAGAAGTGTCCAGCTATAACATTGGTCCTTATAATGCAATTGCAGCTACTTTAGCTAAACTGCCTGGCAAGTATCATATGATGGCTACATCCACAGGGTTACCGGGTATGACACTGCTATATAAATTATGATAATTTCGCAAGTAATTGGTGGCTTAGGCAACCAGATGTTCCAGTATGCTGTTGGTCGGTCTCTAGCATTGCGAAACAATACAACGCTTCGTTTAGATGTTTCTGGTTTTGAAAATTATGGTTTGCACCAAGGGTTTGAGTTGCATCGTGTATTCGCTTGCTCGGTAGAGCTTGCTTCGGCGAAAGATGTTCAAAAGATATTGGGTTGGCAATCCTCACCCAAAATTAGAAAATTTCTGCTGCGTCTGAATTTAACTGTGCAACACCGCAAAGGGTTGATTGTTGAACCATATTTTAATTATTGGCCAGAGGTAATCCATACTCCGCGTGATAGCTATTTGACTGGTTACTGGCAATCAGAAAAATACTTCAAAGATAATGCCGCATCGATACGCTCAGATTTTACCTTCCGACTTCCATTGGATACTCGCAATAGAGAGTTAGCCGCAACAATAGACCAAGTCGATGCAGTGAGTTTACATATTCGGCGTGGTGATTACGCAAATAATTCTAAAACTTATGCCAAGCATGGATTGTGTTCGCTCGATTATTATCATGCAGCAGTCAAATATGTTGCTGAGCGAGTTGAGTCTCCCCAATTTTTTGTCTTTTCTGATGATATGACTTGGGTGCGAGAGAATCTAAAAATCAATTTTCCTTGCCAGTTTGTTGAGCATAATCAAGGGGAGAATAGTTACATTGATATGCAACTAATGAGCCTATGCAAGCACCACATTATTGCAAATAGCTCCTTTAGTTGGTGGGGTGCATGGCTTAACCCAAGCTTGACAAAGATTGTCATTGCACCCCAAAAGTGGTTCGCTAGCGATACGGCGGTTGATGACCTGTTCCCGCAAGAGTGGGTGAGGTTTTGAGAAACAAGCTGGGGCGTAGCCTAATAGTCTTGAGGGCATAATTCACTGGAGGCTATATAGCATTTAGATTGCAAGGTTTCGTAGTTAGTGTGCGCTTTCCCCAACAGTTCAACTGGAAATCCGGTTGACATATGGGGAATACGCCACTGACCAGTTACGAACAATATCCTGGACAGCTCAAAATTAACTAAAGATACGGCTTGGTTACCTAGGGCTGATTTCCAGCAGGGTCTTTTGAAAACTAGAGAATGGTTGAGAACGTAAATTGCCTAGCATTACATCGGAAGAAATAAATCAAAAAGTTAGCTTCCCCGTAATTACTGTTGCCATGCCCGTTTACAACGCGGGTAGCTTTCTCAGGCATGCTGTTTTATCGATTGTTAAGCAGACATTTACAAATTGGGAGCTGCTGATAATTGATGATGGTTCGACGGATGATGCTCTGGATTCCATTGCAGATATTGAAGACAGCAGAATCATTCTAATTCGAGATGGACATAATAAAGGCTTGGCATCTAGGCTGAATCAGGCAATTGATCTTGCTAGAGGCTCATATTTTGCTCGCATGGATCAAGATGATATCTCTTATCCCAGCCGTTTTGCAAAGCAAGTGAGTGCATTGGAAGATAATCCTGGCCTGGATCTGGTATCTGTTAGAGCAATAAAAATTTCAATGCAAGATCAGCCTGTAGGCTACCTGCCTTATTTGTCTAAACATGATGAAATAACTGCAGCACCCTGGAGGGGATTCTATATGCCTCATCCTACATGGATGGGGAGAATTGAATGGTTTCTTAAACATAAATACGCCTCTCCTGCACCATACCTTTGTGAAGATCAGGAGTTATTGTTGCGTACCTATTCTAGTAGTAAGTTTTTAGCTATGGCAGAGATACTTTTTGCATACAGAGTGAGAGACAAAATTAATTTAAGTAAATTGGCAAAAACACGTATTTCAGTTTTTATAATGCAACTCAGTTATTTTTTAGCTACAGGTAAACGTATATCTATATTTTTAGCTTTTGGCTTCCTGATATCCAGGATTCTGCTAGATTTAATTAAATATTTATTTCCAAATAGCTGGTTCAATATTAGGTTGGTTAAACACGATTTAGAGCAGTGGTGTAAAGTTCACCAATTAATTAACACGTCTCATATATCAACATAACTAAATTTAGTTTGTAACTCTAAAAAATGTATTTATCCCCATCAGGTATTTGTTTTACTTAAGCAAGAGACCCATGCCAAATCCGACCCAAAGACTGCAAGCTCGATATTTATGGCTGTTCGCCTTTTGTTTTGCAACAACGACAGCGCTTCTTTTCACAAAAATAGCGCTACCTATGTTGCCGTCTTTGAATGGTGGATCTGGCTTACTAAAGAATGACGCGGTTTTTTTTCAACAATCAGCCATCTTACTAGCTGACACTATCCAAACTCATGGCTGGTCAACTTGGTCAATCTGGTCAACTCAAACGAATACGAGTGGAAACGTTGGTATTCTCTCGGCACTTTATGCGTTATTCGGATCTCATGATCCCGCCCTTATCATCCCGATTAACGCTTTTTTTCATGCAAGCAGTGCTTATCTTTTATTGCTGATTGGGCGTGAAATATGGCCAGGTAGAATTGGTAATTTCGGTGGATTAATTGCAGCTGGGTTATTTATCATTTTTCCATCGGCATTAAGTTGGTATAGCCAACCCCTTAAAGACAGCTACGTCATCGCAGGCACGTTGCTCGTTTTATATGCTTTAGTAAGATTATTAGAGCCACCTTCGATTAAACGGGGTGTTCTTAACCTTGTTTGGCTAATGGTTGGGATATGCTTGATTGTTTTTGTCAAACCATACTACATAAAACTGCTTTTGGTTATCGTTACTACTATCACATTAATAATAATTGCTTGGGCCATTTGGATGCGTGCGCCTCACCGTTACCGGCTAATATTTTTTTATCTTATAGCCACCAGCTTAACTATTGGGGTATCTAAGTGGATACCACAAACCTATCTGAATGGGATGACATACGAGAACTATACGGCCAGCCAATCTAACATAGCTACCAGCCAATCTAACATAGCTACCAGCCAATCTAACATAGCTACCAGCCAATCTATCAAAGCATGGTCTTGGAAAAGCACATCGTACCTACCTGATATCGTAAATAGGTATTTAGAAACTGCCGCTCGTACACGGCTTGGCCTAATTCAATACAATCAAGCGGTTGGCGCAAACACACTGATTGACGGCGACCATATACCCGACTCTATATTCTCTATCATCACTTATTTACCACGAGCGCTACAAGTGGGCCTGTTCACGCCATTTCCAAACACGTGGCTGGAGAACCCCAGCTTACCTAAACTTGGCGTGATTGCCGAAACTATGATTTGGTACTTTATTGCTATAGGCGTTTTACTGACTTTACTTTATCGCCGCTCTATTCAATTAAGCATTACCTTGATATTCGCGCTCTTTTTTATCACTGTATTTAGCTTTGTGGGGCCTAACGTTGGCACTCTATATCGATCTAGATATGCTTTTGAGTTTTTGATGATATTGATTGGTGTGGTAGGGTGGATTAGTTTTATATCACGTCGATACATACCAAATTTTTTTGCTGTTAAGCCAACAGACCTGGCAATTGAAAATGAATTAGTTGCGCCAATCACTGCCGCTCCATCGGATAGCAAGACAACTCTTGTTCGCTCGGCTATTGTCGTATCTACACTCACTCTAATTGGTTCATTGGGATTCTTTGCGCGTGATTTTTTGATGACTCGCTGGTTTGGCATTGGTAGTGAAATGGATGGCTTTATCTTGGGCGCAATGTTCCCTATGTTAATAGTCGCTGTATTCTCTATACCCGCAGGTATTGCAATCATCCCCGTCTATACAATTCAACATCACAACAACCCAGAACTTGCCAAGCGTTTGCTTACTTCTTCGGCACTAGCCTTAAGTGCCTTGCTCACAGCCTTAGCGGTGAGCTTGTATGTATTTTTACCGCAATTATTTTCTTTGCTGAATTGGAACTATACAGCTAGCGAATTGTTGAATATTCGATACATAGCCAATATTTATCTATTAGTACTATGGTTAAGCGGATTGGTTATTCTTGCAAACTCGGCATTAACTGCTACTGGCAAAATGATGTTTCCGTCTATTGCCCAGCTTGTTGTGCCTATTACCACATTGATTGCACTTGCAATATTTGGCACGCATTATGGTGTCTATCCTGTTGTTTATGCGATGCTTATAGGCCAAGGGCTCAATCTTATTCTGGTTGGTTATGTACTTCACCACAATCACTTGCTACCTGAAAGCCTATCCCATCCGCTCTCAATCTATCGGCACTTGCCGATCCGTCAGTATACCTTCCTGATGATGACAGCATTGTCAACAGCTGTATTAATCCCAGTGACAAATTCAATGGCGGCTAATTTATCTGTCGGTAGTGTCGCTATTATCGGCATAGGCACTAAAGTCGTCTTACTCATTACAGGCGTCATTGGGATCGGTATAAACACAGTACTGTTACCCTATTTCTCAAGCTTGATTGCCAAGCTTCAACATGTCCAGGCGAAATCTGATTTTTCATTCTTTTTATTATGGCTTACCTTATTAAGTATTCCGACTACATTAGTATTAACTTTGTTAGTTGAGCCCGTCGTACACATTTTATTTGCTGGCAGCAAATTAACAGAATTAGACTTACATACTTTAACTAAAGTTATCCAATATGGCATTATTCAATTACCTTTTTATGCTTGCGCTATAGTTGCAACCAAATACATTACCGCGCATAAACGCACTGGGATGATCCTGTTAGCGGCATTGGCAGCATTAGTTTTCACAGTCGTAATTGGTTCTGCCTTATCTAAAGTGATAGGCGTCGCTGGGATTACGCTTGCTATGGCATTAGCAGCCACACTTTCAGCCACAGTTCTTGTGTTTTATACGAACTATATGCAACATTTATCGATTGCCGATAGCCTGTTTATCGGATTTAATTGGATATTGTTTTTAACCCTGTTTCTTTTCCTGCATTTTCAAGTGTATGTAGGATTGATTATTGCATCAATTGCATATGTGGTATTTATACTAGGTAATTGGCAAATCTTAATCAGAGAGTGATGGCAAGATGATGCATATGTCTTTGACATATGCATATCGGTTATATTCGTAGGTTATAAGGATTTAGAACACCGTTTGAGCTATTATTAGGAAAGGCCGTGCGTTAAACCAAGCCACTATTAGTTGTTGTACTTCTAATTTGAATTCATCAGCATCGCTCAAACTAATGAAAAAATCTACTACGTTGCATTAGTACCTTCCGCCATTAATGCTTTTTTAAGATCCCATGCTGAGCTGACTTCCAAAACTTGGGATGTCACATTGTTAAGTGCTATAGAAGCTGCGGGGAGTAAAGAGTTGCTACTCCGCAGCCATCCAACTAGCCGCTTTGCTTATTTACCGGAAGTTTTGGTCGTCTATTGACTACGCAGTAAGAGGTGGCCCCGTAAAACTGGACAGCTGTTTAAGTGGAAGCCTTGCCTAACCCGAGTCATCGTAAGATGGCGGAAACAAGAGGAGCAAGGCCATGAAA
>CAJDUO010000017.1_pt1 | contig 61952 bp, 59 predicted proteins | sample 7391151 | NCBI WGS metagenome assembly CAJDUO01 (sample SAMEA7055682, study PRJEB34461) | soil metagenome | biome: terrestrial ecosystem; feature: Peninsula; material: soil | place: Antarctica | collected 2016
CGGTTTCTGAACGATCGGCTAAGAAAATTCGACCGGAAACCGTAATTCGATAAATTGGAGCCGCTGAATGCTGACTTGTTCAGGGCTTCCCTAAGGCATCTGCAATTATAGGTGTTTCCGTTAATATAGCCATTTCCCCAAAATAGTCGCCACTTTCGAGTTCGCGTATCACGCGATTATCTTGCAGCAGTCTGACTTTTCCACTGACCATATAATAAAGATTATGGCCTACATCGCCCTGGCGGAAAATATATTCCCCTTGCTCAAAGGTCTGTCCATAGCGGCTCATTAATTCTCGCAAGTAACTGGTTTTGTCGTGTGGCATGTCGCCGAAAAGACCCCGTAATAAGAGCACATCCTTTTTGCGTAACGTGGAGATTAATTCAGTGCCCAGTAGAAAAACTGCAAAGGTGTAATAGAGCCAGCCAATCGAGATAAACATATTCTTCATACCACCGAAGATGGAGCCGTAAGATTGATTGAACGATAGGAATAGCTCAAACGCTGGGCGCATGGCGACCCACAATGCAGCGGTGACCAGCGACCCAATCAGAATGTGACGAAAGGCAACACGTACCGGGAAAAAGACCCGGTAAAAAGCAGCAATCAGCAATGTACTGAGCAATAGTGAGCTGGCTGAATTGATAAGGCTGGAATGCGATTCAGCTGGATGTAGAAAGCTGAGAATCTTTTCCAGCATGAGCCCGGCAAATGTGAAAAAGAAAAGCATTAATAGGATGCCAAGTACAGCAAAAACGTCTTTAACTTTTCGCCGGATATACGATGGTGCTTCCACCATGCTGACTATCGTGTAAAAAGCCGAGCGCAATGCACCAGCCAGTGGAGTGACCACCCAGAGCAATGCAAACATGCCAAACGCGCCCCACACGGCCTGATGTTTGGAGACGTTATAGACCTCTATCATGATGCGATGGCTGAATTTCGGGACCAGATTGCCGGTAAGAATAGCCAGTTTCACGATGGCATAGTTTGAGGAAACCACCAGATGGCTGAGCATGAAAAAAATCAGCAAAGCCATGGGAATAAGTGCAAACATCGCATAGAAGGAAAGCGATGCCGAAATGTTGAAACCATTATGTTGACGGAAAGCGTTTAAAGTCTCACGTAAGACGAATAGCGGAGTGCGGTAGCGATGCTTTGCATAAGCCGCACGCGGCAGTGCAATTGCAGGATGATTGCCGAGATTTTTAACGCGATGAAATTTAATTGCCAAGGTCAGGTCATTCTATTAATGGCGGATTGTTGCATGAATGCGCTGTACGACTAATTTGAGCTATTTTTTAACCATTGGTTTTAAATTGCTCAGTTGCCGTTATCAGCGCGGAAGTTGTGCCTGGCTCCATGGCTGAATGCCCTGCATCAGGAATCATATGTAATTCCGCATGAGGCATTGCTTGCGCTAATTCCCATGCAGTCTGGGGCGGACAGACCATATCATATCGCCCCTGGACAATGACGGTGGGTATATGCGCTAGCGCTGAAACTTCTTCCAGTATCGGGCGAGAGCCTACAAAGCAAGCATTCATAATATAGTGTAGCTGCACTTTTGCCCTGGCCAATTGAACCTCGTCCGCAGGTGGGGTAGCGGCAGATGTGCCGGGCTGCAGAGTCATAATCGTGCTTTCATAAGCATTCCAGTTGCTTGCTGCCGGCATGCTGATTTGGCTGTCTGCGTGAAAAACTCTCTGGTAGTACGCGGCTAAAATATCGGTGCGCTCATCTGATGGCAAAAATGTAACCAGTTTTTGCCAGACTTCCGGGAAGAAATTTTTTGCCTCCTTTAAAAACCACCTCAGTTCATGTGGTCGGCTGAGGAATATGCCACGTAAAATCAAGCCCGTGACACAGGCAGGGTGAGCAAGCGCATAGGCAAGCGCCAGAGTGCTGCCCCACGATCCACCAAATACCTGCCAGCTATCAATATCAAGTGAAATGCGCAACGCGTCAATATCGGACACAAGGTCTAAAGTGGTGTTCTCATTTACACAGCCTTGTGGCTTACTTCGTCCACAACCCCGCTGGTCTAGCAGGATGATACGATAATGTGCCGGGTCGAAAAAACGCCGCTGGTTAGGATTGCAGCCGCTACCCGGGCCGCCATGAAGAAAAACTACCGGCTGCCCAGCGGGATTGCCACATTGTTCATAATAAATATGATGAGTTTCCGATACCTCAAGCCAGCTGCTTTGATAAGGTTCGATTTCTGGATACAAGTCGTAAGTGGTGTTAATCATGGTCTATAGACAGGCTGTTACTTTGATTGATATGAATATTTTGCAACATAATACCACCCACCATTCTGTGGCCAGAGTTTGGTTCAAAAGGGATTGTAAATAAATTGTAAATATAGTATTGCAAATCATTTTGGACTGCTCTACCATGGTTTGCGAGCACAAAAGTGCTGCAAAAGCGGAAGCAAAATGGTCGCAAAACCCTAAGAAATCACAAAATGGGAAAGCAGCAAAGAGGTGGTTAAGGCTTCTGTTTTAGTTAAACCCTTAGTACTAATAACTAGGAGATTTAAAATGGAGATGAGCAAAATCAAATTGGCTCTCGGCTTTGCAGTTGGTATGACCATGACTCTGCCTATGGTCGCATCAGCAGCTGCAGACCAGGAAGCTGCAATGAAGGACCCAAATAATTGGGTACATCCACGTGGCCAGTTCAACAATCAAGGCTACAGCACACTTGATCAAATTAACAAGAGTAACGTTAAGAATTTAAAGGCTGCCTGGTTATTCTCTACTGGTGTTAACCGTGGCCACGAAGGCTCGCCAATAGTTCTTGGCAATATGATGTACGTGCATACTGCCTTCCCAAACAATGTTTACGCACTTGACCTGAACGACAACCAAAAGATTGTATGGTCATACTTTCCTAAACAAGATCCATCAGTACAAGCGGTCATGTGTTGTGATGTAGTTAACCGTGGATTAGGTTTTGGCGATGGCAAGATCTTTCTGCAACAAAACGACGGTACGTTAGTCGCGCTTGATGCCAAGACCGGTGCTAAAGTCTGGGACGTCAAGGTAAACGATCCCAAGACTGGTGCAACCAACACCAATGCTCCTCACGTTATCAAGGATAAAGTGCTGACCGGCTGCTCCGGCGCTGAATTTGGTGTACGCTGCTTCCTTGCAGCCTACAACATCAAAGATGGCTCGCTGGCATGGAAGGCATGGAGCACAGGTCCAGATAGCGATGTGCTGATTGGTGCCGGTTTCAACTCTGCTAACCCACAGTATAGCGCTCTGTCCGTATACCAAGACGTCAACGGCGGTAACAAGCTAGGCGGTTCTTTCAAAGCGCTGACCAAGGATCAACTCAAGTTCCCAGAAAAGGATCTTGGTGTTAAGACCTGGCTCAAGCCGCAAGCAGTTCAAGATGGCTGGCAACACGGTGGCGGCTCTACCTGGGGCTGGTGGCCGTATGATCCTAAGCTAAACCTGGTGTACTACGGGACTGGTAACCCTTCTGTTTGGAACCCAGACGTACGTCCTGGCGACAACAAGTGGTCCATGACAATTTTTGCTCGTGACGTCGACACCGGCATGGCGAAATGGGGCTATCAAATGACGCCTCATGACGAATGGGACTATGACGGCGTTAACGAAGTTATCCTGTTTGAAAAGGGCGGCAAGAAATATGCTAGCCACATGGACCGTAACGGCTTCGTATACACCTTCGATGCAGCCAATGGTTCCTTGATCGTAGCGAACAAGGTGCATCCGTTCGTTAACTGGGCAACCAGTGTTGATTTGAAATCTGGCGTGCCGCAAAAGGACCCTAAGTATTCAACCCACGCTGATTATAATACCAAGGGTGTCTGCCCTGCTGCATTGGGTGTCAAGGACGAACAGCCAGCCGCTTACTCACCCAAGACCAGCTTGATGTATATCCCCTTGAACCACGTTTGCATGACCTATGAACCAGTGGAAAGCAAGTATATTGCTGGCCAACCATGGGTAGGTGCTACCTTGACCATGTTTGCTGGTCCTGATGGTGTAATGGGTGGCTTCTCTGCTTGGGATCCAATCGCCGGTAAGAGTGTGTGGTATAACAAGGAGAAATTCTCCGCTTGGGGTGGCGCATTGGCCACGGCCTCCAACCTGGTGTTCTATGGCACCCTGGATCGTTGGTTCAAGGCGGTTGACGCTAACAACGGTAAGGAACTCTGGAAGTTCCAAGTTGGTTCCGGTGTTATCGGTAACGCATTCACCTATGGTCACAAGGGTAAACAATACGTCGGCGTGTTCTCAGGCATTGGTGGCTGGGCTGGCGTAGCAATGAATCTGGGCTTAACTCAAGATACTGATGCTCTTGGCGCTGCTGGTGGCTATAAAGAACTGACTAAGTGGAATGCTGCTCCTGGCGGCGGTTCACTGAATGTGTTTAGTCTGTAATGCAAGTCGCAAGACTGACAAACCTACAGAACTAACCGTTAGTTAGTCAGTCATATAAACACCCCGCTTCAGCGGGGTGTTTTTTATATATGGATATATCAATGTCGTTATTTGACAATGAAGGAATAAATGATGTTTGGAAATTTGAAAAGGATTTCATTGGCAGTTATGTTTGCTGCCATGTCGAGTTCAGCATTTGCTGCTGCAGACATTGTTGTTGACACAATAGACCCAGATTCTGGCCGTATTGGTGAAGCCAGAAACACACCTGATCCCGATGTCTTTGCAGTGTGTTCAGACATGGACAACCTTCCATATTCAAACTCGAAGCAAGAAGGCTTTGAACAAAAAATTGCAGAGTTGATCGCAAAAGACCTGGGTCAAAAATTAAAATATCAATTTTCTTATGATCGACAAGGATTTATCCGCAATACCCTCAATGCACGTCTCTGCGATGTAATTATGGGTACATCATCTGATGTCGATATGATGTTAACGTCCAAACCTTACTATCGTTCAGGCTACGTGTTTGTTACACGTAAGGACAGTGGTTACAATATTAAGGATTGGGATTCTCCCGATCTGCGTAAAGGCATTATTGGAATTGTTGGCCAATCGCCCCCAACCCGCCCATTGGCGGATCATGACTTATTGGCAAATGCTCACCCTTACAGACTTCAGCGCGATTTGAACCTATCGCCAGGTTACATGATCGATGATTTGGCAAAAGGGGACATTGATGTCGCCATTATCTGGGGCCCTATAGGCGGCTATTATGCTAAGCTGGCTAAAGTGCCTATGGTGGTAACGCCAATACCTGAATACGAAAAAACAGATGCGCGCGGAAAAGAGCATTGGAATATATCGATTGGGGTGCGTCATGGTGATAAGCAGCGCTTGGAAAAAATACAAGAAGTTTTAGACCACCGGCAGGGGGACATCATGAAAATCCTGGATGATTATGGTATTCCGCATGTGCCAGTAGTAGAAGGTGACAGTGTTGTGAAAGTATATGAGGACTCTAAAAACAAAAAAAGCCACTGAATCCAAATGATAACCTGATACCTGCTCGGTGCTCAGAGTCAACAAAGCGGTCGTCAGCTCGTTATACCATATGTAATCTTTTATGTAGTAAGTTTAATTATATTGGCTTGATTATAAAAAGAGGAGATGACATGTTGGACAAGAAAGCAGTTAAGACGACGTTTTTTGTTTCTATGCTAACCTTAGCGAGTTTGGCACTTCCGTTACAAGCAAGCGCTGAATGTAAACTGGTATCAACCAAAGATGGTAGCCCTCTACCAATTAAGCCTGTAGATACAGATACACCAGAAGCTAAGAAATTCCTGGAAACCTGTATTAACCCCTATACCAAGCTATATGCGGCTAATACTGAAGCTGCAAAAGCCGGTAAGAAGTTATTTGGTTATTACTCCTGCACCCAGTGTCATGGCCCTGATGCAGGTGGGCAAGTTGGACCAAGTATTACTGATGACCGTTGGCAATATGCAAAACATGTTACAGACAAAGGCATGTTTGAAACCATAGCCGGTGGTAGTAACGGAGGTATGTTTGCTTGGCATCAACAAGTTTCTAATAATCCGGAGCTGTTGCCAACCGATGATATCCTGAAGATTATCGGCTGGTTGCGTACTGAATACAAAGGCGGTGGTGATAAACCCTGGTTGAATGAGAAGTAAATCTCGGTATATAGCTTTAAAAAACGGCCATTGTTTCAACACAATGGCCGTTTTTTATACGGCTATTAAGTTTCGGATAAAATCTAAGTACTGAAAAGCTTGAGGAGATGGACATGCAAAAAATCAAACTGAGCGCTCTTTATGCACTTTTGTTAGTAAGCGTTGTTGCTTGTGGAAAGGGCGATAATACGGTCAGCAATTTAAGTTCAGCCGCCGGTTCTGACGTCAAAATGATTGCTTTTGTCACCACGCAAGATAGTTCGCCTTTGATTGTTAAGACCGAATTGTTTGATACTCCAGCGGCAAAAGAGTTTATGACTACTGGCAAGAACTCCTATATAGGCAATGCAGAAGCTATTGAGAAAGGTAAAAAGCTGTTCCAGCTTTATTCCTGCACTCAATGCCATGGCCCGGAAGCCAAAGGTCAGGTAGGTCCAGGGTTGATTGGCCCGGACTATCGTTATCCTAAAGATGCAACCAACAAAGGTATGTTCGAAACCATCTGGCATGGTACCAATGGTGGCATGGGTGCCAAGGGTAAAGGCTTGATGGATCCATCCGACCCATCAAATGGCTTAACTCCTGATGAATTGTTGAAAATTATCGCTTGGATACGTAGCTATGGCAGCGTTACTGGTAATGAATAATCCTGTTTTGAATATTGGAAATTAATTTATGTATTTGGAAACACAATCCAGTTCTGACCTGCATCACATTGTTATTGTAGGCGGTGGTGCAGGAGGACTTGAACTTGCTACCCGTCTTGGTAATTCACTAGGCCGTAAGGGCAAGGCAGCTATAACGCTAATCGACCGCACTAGAACCCATGTCTGGAAGCCGCTGCTGCACGAAATAGCAGCTGGGAGTATGGATCCAGACAAGCATGAGCTCGATTTCCTTGCACAAGCACATTGGCATCATTTTCGTTTCCGCTTAGGCAATATGGACGGATTGGATCGTACAAAGCGAGAGGTGTATGTTGCCCCTTTTTACGATGAAGATGGCGTGGAAATTATCCCGCGCCGTGTCTTTAAATACGATACTTTGGTGATTGCGGTAGGCAGCACGACTAATGATTTTGGTATTGCGGGAGCACGGGATTATTCGATCGCATTGGATACCCAGGATCAGGCTGAACGTTTCCATCGCCGATTGCATAATGCTCTGGTTCGGGCCCAGACTCAGGTCGAGCCCGTGCAAGCTGGGCAGTTGGAGGTTGTTATTGTGGGTGCCGGAGCTACAGGGGTGGAACTGGCAGCCGAGCTGCATAATACAACCAGAGAACTTGCAGCCTATGGATTGGATAAGATTGATCCAGACAAGGATATTAGGATATCCCTGATCGAGGCAAGCGATCGGGTACTGCCTGCTCTGCCACCAAGACTTTCGCGCGCGGTTGATCTGGAGCTAAGAAAACTTCGGGTGCATCTGTATACCGGTGAGCGGGTAACAGAAGTGACTGAGAAAGGCATTTATACGCACAGTGGTCGCTTTATACCGTCTGAACTGGTGGTATGGGCTGCTGGTATCAAGGCGCCAGATTTTCTGAGCAATCTGGATGGACTGGAAGCAAACCAGATTAATCAGCTCGTGGTCATGCGTACGCTACAAACAACGCTGGATGGGAATATTTTTTCCTTCGGCGATTGTGCGGCTTGCCCATGGCCTGGCCATGATGAGACTGTTCCTCCACGCGCACAGGCAGCACATCAGCAAGCCTCTATGCTGGCAAAAAGTATTAAACGCCGCATCGCAGGTAGGCCGCTACCGGAATACTCCTACCTTGATTACGGATCGCTGGTGAGTCTCGGTCGACATACAACAGTAGGCAATTTGATGGGCGCTATTACTGGAGGCAGTATGTTCATCGATGGCATGTTTGCGAGCTTTATGTACCAATCACTATATAAAATGCATTTAATGACCTTGCATGGCTTTTTTACGATGTTCTTGCAGACGTTAGCCAGAATTATTACTCGAAGGACGGAAGCGCAAGTAAAGCTACATTAAGCGAAGTTGAGAGTGGCTGCAAAAAACCCTGAACTAATAAACTGTTCAGGGGTTTTTCTTGCCTGGAACTGCGGGTTTACACTACATCTGCTTTCTATAAAACCTGTAGATCGCACTCATGCTTATGCTGACAAAAAGTCCAAATGCCATCACAATTAAATCGATGGAAATTTCAGCTTTGATCATTAGTGTATATGCCCCGATCATAATCAGGATACCCAGATTTTCGTTAAAGTTTTGTACGGCAATTGAATGGCCTGCTCCAATAAGAATATGCCCGCGATGTTGCAACAGAGCGTTCAGTGGTACAACAAAATAGCCACTCAGGATGCCTATGACGAATAACAGGCCACAAGCGACGCGCCAGTCATGCACCAATACCATTGCCATCACCAGCAAGCCCATAACAATACCAGCAGGCAATACTTTGATGGAGTCTTCCAACTTAACGTAACGCGCGGCCAATACGGAGCCGACTGCAATGCCAACAGCAACAATCGCAGTTAGCTGCGTGGCGTGCTCCATGCCAAAGTCGAGTGCAAAAGCTGCCCAGGCCAGCACGACCAGTCGCAGAGTAGCCCCTGCGCCCCAGAACAGTGTAGTTACAGCAAGTGAAACCTGACCTTGAGCATCACGCCACAGCACTTTAAAAGCGTGCCAGAAATCACTGATTACGTAAGCCGGATTTTTCTTCGGCAGCTTGTGATCAATCGGGACCCTGGGGATATAGATATTAAATCCGGCTGCTGCCATATAAAGTACTGAGATGACTATCATGGCCAAGTTAGGGTCTATGCTGGCCAGTTTTCCACCCAGTATGGCTCCCAAAATGATGGCCACGACTGTGGAGCCCTCCATCCAGCCATTTGCCTTCACGAGCATATGCGGGGGTAGGTACTCAGTGAGAATGCCATATTTGGCTGGGGAATAGGCGGCGGCACCAATGCCAACAATGCCATAAGCATATAAAGGTGGCATTCCCAGCATCATCGCCATACTGCCTGCAAACTTGATAGCATTAGAGATAAACATGACGCGCCCTTTGGGGAACGCATCAGCAAAAGAGCCAACAAACGGGGCGAGTGCTATGTAGGAAATTACAAAAAATTCTTGTAGTAGCGGCGTATGCCAGTCTGGCGCATTCATTTTCTGCAATAGTGCGATGGCAGCGAACAGCAATGCGTTGTCGGCAAGTGCTGATAAAAACTGCGCCAGCAGTATGATATAAAAACCTAAATTCATCGCTGCTTATAGCACCAATCGAAACTGGTGCATGTCTCATCCTGTGGTTGCTGGTTAATCAGCTTTATTTATTTTATAAAGCAAATTGTTACAAGACTTCGGCTGCAAAATCAGCCAGTCGCGAACGTTCGCCGCGCACCAATGTTACATGGCCATTGTGAGCCCAGCCCTTAAAGCGGTCGACAACATAGGTGAGCCCCGAACTGCCTTCTGTCAGATATGGTGTATCGATCTGCGCGATGTTGCCTAAGCAAACTACTTTAGTGCCAGGACCTGCGCGCGTGATCAGGGTTTTCATCTGTTTGGGAGTCAGGTTTTGCGCTTCATCAATAATCAGGAACTTATGCAGGAAGGTACGACCGCGCATGAAGTTCAAGGATTTGATTTTAATGCGTGTCCTGATTAGATCTTGCGTAGCGGCACGTCCCCATTCCCCGGCATCTTCGTCTGACTTATTCAGTACGTCGAGATTATCTTCCAGCGCACCCATCCACGGGGCCATTTTTTCTTCTTCTGTTCCGGGTAAGAAGCCAATATCCTCACCAACCGGGACGGTGACACGAGTCATAATGATTTCGCTGTAAATCTTTTTATCCAGTGTTTGCGTCAATGCTGAAGCCAGTGTCAGCAGTGTTTTGCCGGTACCGGCCTGACCCAATAACGAGATGAAGTCAACGTCAGGGTCCATCAATAAATTGAGCGCAAAATTCTGCTCACGGTTGCGCGCGGTGATACCCCAAACGCTGTGCTTTGGTTGCGTATAGTCTTTTACTACTTCTAATACAGCAGTGTTGCCTTCCTGGCTACGAACGATGGCGTGAAACGGCTTCTCAAATTCATAGTAAACGAATTCGTTGACCAGCAGGCTCTTACAAAGAGGGCCGGTGATGCGATAGAACATATGTCCTGCATCCTGCCATGACTCCATGGCCTTGCTGTGTTTATCCCAAAAATCGGCAGGCAGCTCCTTCATGCCTGTATACAGCAGCTCTGTATCTTCCAGCACCTTATCGTTGAAATAATCCTCAGCTGGCACGCCCATAGCGCGGGCTTTGATACGGATGTTAATATCCTTACTGACCAGAATCACCTGGCGATCTGTATGCTTCTTTTGCAGATCAAGTACTACACCCAGTATCTGGTTGTCTGCCTTGCTGCCAGCCAGGCCCGGTAACTCTACGCTGACAGCAGCAGTTTGCAGGAATAGACGGCCACTAATATGTTTATTGCCGTTAATGGCAAGCGGGCAGCCTTCTTCCAGATTGGTAAGGTTGGTGCCTACAATTTCTTCCAGATTGCGACTGGCCTGACGGGCATTGCGCGCGACTTCAGTCATACCCCTTTTGTTGTTATCCAGTTCCTCCAGCGTCACCATGGGGAGATAGATATTGTGCTCTTCAAAACGGAATAGGCTGGAGGGATCGTGCATTAGAACATTGGTGTCGAGAACAAAGAGCTTGGTATTAGAGTTGCGCTTTTTAGTCATCGGGCTTCCCTGTCGAAGAGTTTTAACGAAATTTAGCACTTCACGGACATGACCATCTACCTTAACGCCACGCCATTCCCGTACCAGCCTGCCTTTGGAGTCAATGACAAATGTGCTGCGCTGAATGCCACGCACTTGTTTGCCATACATATTCTTCATTTTAATCACGTCAAATAAGCTGCAAGCGAGTTCCTCCGTATCTGAAAGCAGTTCAAAAGGGAAACCGAATTTAGCTTTGAAGTTTTCATGGGATTTGAGGCTATCCCGGGATATGCCTACTATTTCAGTGTTTGCGGTATGGAAATCTGCGTAAGCATCGCGGAACTGTTGACCTTGGCTGGTACAGCCGGGAGTGGCATCTTTGGGGTAAAAGTAGATGACTAAAGTTTTACCGAGATAATCAGACAGCTTAAAAGTTTTTCCACCGGTGGAAGGGAGTTCAAATTCAGGAATGGATTGATTCAGCATAATTGCGATTGACCTTAGACGCTCTCATTGTTGTTAAAAAATACTGTTAAGGCAAGCCCGGCAGGTGAAGAATTTAAAATTTAGATGATCTGGTGATAGCGGGGTATGAATTCCAATCTCACCTGCAACTCCTGCAAGCACCACCAGTAAAATCAACTCATGAACTAACAGCGAGTCTTAGAGTGATTTCGGCCGACACATGGAGTGCGTGATTATTCGAGCCGGAAAGACACTGGAACCAGAATATTGAATGTATGGCCGCGCAATGCATCAGGCGGTGATGGAAAAGGCGAAGCTTTTTTTACCATTTCCAGTGCCTGCCTATCAAGGACCTCATAACCGCTAGGATCGTGAATTATGCTGGAAAGCACATTGCCACTGCCATCAATTTGCAGTTCTACAATTACCCTGCCTTGCCAACCGCGCATTTGCGCTACTTTGGGATATTGCTTGTGCTTGGCAATTTCGCGCGCGAGCAAGTTGCCATACAGAGTGCGTGCCGCATCAATATCCTGCTGGCTGGGGGTGCTGGGTTTGGGTGGCTCTGGCGGTGGGGGCGGCGCAGTAAAAGCAGGGGGCATTTCGATTTTAGCTGGTGCGCTGATCACCGCAGGTGGTGCAGGTGCCGCGGTCGGCTCTGGTCTGTGACTTGGCGGTGGTTCGGCTACCGGACTTGGTGCTTGCGCCAGTTTGGGCGCAGGTTTTGGTTTATGCCGAGGTTGGGGTGGTTCCGGCGTGGGTTCCGGGGTATTCAGGGGCTCCAACTGCGGTTTTTCTGGCAAGGCCAGTTTTACTTCCAGGATTTTAGGCGGCACTAATTTGTTGAAATGCATGTTTGGTAAGTAGCTTGCCGCAAGCACATGGAGACCTATCGAAAGCATCAAAGCCCAGGCAAAAGCGTGGTCACGTAAATCAGAATGGTAGGAGGAAAATGCCATGGCTGGAATAATGTGAATTGAGCGCTGGCTTGAGGTTAAAGGGAAAAATATAACAAGGCAATAATTATACAACATACGGGAAAGGCGTTTGACCGCGCAATCAAGCCGCTGCAGGGTGGGGTAGCTGTCGTACTGGTGGTTATTGTATGCAACCCTGCTGGCTGCATACACTCATTTACTCCCATTCCAATACCGGGTACACCTTGTTAATGTTGCGTCGATTAACGATATCAAATAACACCCAGTTATTTTTTTCTGATGCTGCAGCTGTGTTCATGGCCTTTTCCATGACTTCGCCTTTGCTGATACTAGTACGTGCGTCATTCAGCAGCGTGAGGAGATAGCGCTGCTCATTATGCAGTGCAGTTTTCCCATCCTGTACCACAGGCCCATGCCCTGGTACGGTTCGTTGGGCAGGGATCGCTAGGAGTCGCTCTATAGCCGTCAGCCAGCCTTTCAGATCGCCATCTATTGAGGGCGTGCGTTCAACAAACAGTAAATCCCCGGTAAACAATGTCGCGGTCTTGCTATCCATCACTATCATATCGGTGTTGGTGTGGGCAGTGGGGTAAGCTGTTAATTGTAGTTTGCGGTTGCCTAAATCCAGTTCCATCTGGTCTTGCACCAAGAGCGTGGGTTTGACGATCTCACTGCCTGCAAAATCCTTGCCCAGCCAATTGGTGTTAATGCGCATATAGGTTTCTCTGCGTAGTTCCATGGCATCGGCCAATTTGGCATGGCCTACAAAAGTGGATTTATCCTGAATAAAGGCAGCGTTGCCAAAAATATGGTCAGGATGCACATGGGTATTGATAACATAGAGTATGGGCAGTGGGCTTATCTTGCGTATGGCTTCATGCAGTTGTTGGCCAACCTTGAAGCTGCCGCCGGTATCAATCACCGCAATACCTTTGCTACCAATAATGAAGCTGATATTGCAAATGTCGCCGTGGTAGCCTTCGGAGAGGTCTTCATGAACGCCCTGATGCACATAAATGCCAGGCGCGATCTCTGCCACCGGCAGCGCTTCTGCATGGGCATAGCTTGTTATTAGCATTAAGGCAAAAATACTGACAATTAATCGCATGATTGAAGCTCTCCTTATCGGCATGGTTAGTGCGCGCCGGGTCTGTCAACGCATTTGTGGGTTAAGCATAATCACAGCATAGGTCTCATCACAATATTGTGAACCTAAATGGCTGGGCGAGTTGCGTAACAAATGAACTTGAGCAAGACGGGTGCGTTTGAACAAGGTATCGCATTTTCATATTAAAGTTTAAAAAAGATTGGAGATGATTCATGCAGCAAAAATTCATGTTTAAGCTCATGGCCGCTTCGGCTGCCTCCTGCTGGGGAGTCCGTTGCTGGCTGCTCCGTATGCATATTCCACGAATGAAAAGTCGGGTACGGTTTCTGTCATTGATACACAAATAGACGAAGTGGTTGGCATTTTTAAAGCTGGCGACAAGCCTCGAGGTGCTGCGATTACTAGCGATGGCAAGTACATGTTTGTCAGCAACCACCCATAATGCGTTGCTGGTGATCAATCTGGCAAAGCAAACAGTAAATGACACCATCAAGCTTGAAGCTTCGCCCGAAGGTGTAAGTATTTCAGCCGATGGCAAGTGGATCGCGGCGGCAAATGAAGAGGACAACAGCATTTCCTTTATTGACACCGCCACTCACAAGGTTGCCTACAAGGTAAAGATGCAGGGAGCCAACCCTGAACATGCCGAATTTAGCCCGGATGGTAAATGGGTGTATGTAAGTGCCGAAGAATCTAAATATGTTGATGTGGTGTGTATGGCCAAGCGTGCTTCTATCAAGCTGATAGAAGTCGGCGAGCGCCCTTATAGCATAGACTTTTTGCCAGACAGTTCACGCGCTTATGTCGCTAGTGAGCATGCTAATACGATTTCGGTATTAGACGCCAGCAAGTATGCGGTGATTGCAAACGTGAAAGTCGGGTTACGTGCCAATGGCGTGCTGGTGCATCCTAACGACAAAAAAGTGTATATTTCCAATGGTGGTGACGGTACCCTGTCTATGATCGATACGGCCAGTAATCAAGTCACGACGACTATAAAAGTCGGCAAGCGCCCATGGAATATGTCGCTGACGCCTAATGGTAAAAAACTGTATGTCGCGAACGGTGAATCCAATTCAGTTATCGATACTGCAGCAGATACAGTGCTGAAAGAAATTCCTGTCGGTGATACGCCGTGGGGTGTTTTTGACCACTAACAGTCGTCCATAGTTAAAAAACTATCTGTTCACTCATCGGAGGATTCATGAGCAAGGCTACTTCACGTTACACTAAAACGGCAATCGTGCTGCACTGGCTCATCGCCATCGGCATATTTGGCATGTTTGGGATTGGTTGGTATATGAGCGACTTGCCTAAGGAAGCACCCAAGGCGATGGCGTATGATCTTTTTGACTTGGGAATATATACTTGGCAATTATCAGATGCTGTTTCACCCAGGACCTTCTACTTTAATCTGCACAAATCCATAGGCGTTACCTTGCTGTTACTGATTGCTGTACGGCTCTACTGGCGTGTAACTCATGAACCGCCTGCGCTACTGGCCAGTTTGAAGGCATGGGAAAAGAAGCTGGCAACCACAGCACATCATTTGCTCTACTTGTTCATGATTGCGACGCCTGTGAGCGGCTTGATCATGGCGTCCTATAGCAAATATGGTGTTAAATGGTTTGGTGTGCAGTTGATTCCAGGGCTGGATAACAAGGCTCTCCATGAGTCCCTCTTGGAAGTACATGAGATTGTCGGCATCATATTGCTGGCAGTTATTATTTTGCATGTGGCTGGTGCGTTGAAACACAAGTTCATTGATAAGGATGAAACCCTGAAGCGCATGTCATTCCATTAGGCATTTGCCAGACAACAAAAAAGGACGCTGATGCGTCCTTTTTTGTTGCAGCCAGATTTAATTTTAGCTTTTTATCTCTAGCTGACGACTGAATGAGGTGCCTTCGCTGTCACTGGCTTTGACTTCCAGAATACCCGGTGTGTCAGGGACAAAGTTAAAGCGCAAGTAAGGATCTTCACTGGTACCCACACCAAAATCGACGTTCATTAAAGGCTTGTGGTTATAGGTGAAAGTGGCTTTCTGAATGTAGAAGGCTGGTTTATAACCGCCGGACACCAGGTCGCGTTGCAGACCAGTAAACATGGGGTGCTTGATGATGAAAGTTATTGGTGTCGCCTCACCGAATTTTACGGGAGATTCAACGTTTAGCTTTATTTTCCCGGAAGCGGCACGAATGGCGGCATCATCGCCATCCACGGTGCCTCCGCAACCGCCGGCTGCACGCACCTCTATCGCTGTCATGTAGAGTTTGCCATCAGATGTTTCGCCAATGGCGCGGACGAAAGAATCGGTTTCCATCCTGACTCTTGTAGAAAGCTGCAATTTACCTAGCAATTCAGTTAAGTGATAAGTGGCAGCAAGCTGAATAGGATTAGCATCAATAATTATGTAGACATTCTTGATGGCATCCGCATCGTTCTGCGCCCTGTCAATAGTGAGCGTAACCGGGACTTGCGCACCACTCTCAGCACGGCGTGGTGCTGTAAGCTTGATGAATGAGGCTTCTTCTATGGTTCGGTTAGCAAAAAAAGCCTCTTTCACCACTGACCAGAGTTTGTCTGAAGCCTCTGCACAAGCGCCACTGCTAAAGGCCAGCAAGATGCCGGCAGCGATTACAAATTGAGCGACGGATATTTTTTTAGCCATTATTTCTCTCCTCATTCCTGATTGGAATCCTGGCAACAATTTCAATTTTATGGCTGATAAGCGCACTGCAAAACTCCCCGCCTGAGCGGAATTAAGCGCCGAATGGAAAGAGATGTGCGGCCATCGCTGGCAAGATATGAGATGTCAAAATAAACCTCGCACTCGAGGAATACTACCCAACGCACAGGAATAATACAACGGTGGCAAGTCTACAATTGCACAGTCGTATGAATCACGCTTTGCGGATGCAAACTCACGTCGTTGATACGGGCAATATCTGTTTTTGTTGCAGCATCAACCTTGAACCAGACTTCTCCATTGAATTTGGCTAAGTGGCTGATGTTATCTAGTATCGGCTGCTTATCCATCAAACTGCCATTGGTAATCAGTCGGATTTTGAGGGCGCCGAGCAGACCAAAATCACGCAGTATTTTTTCAACCGGTAGCACAACTTGAGGAAACTCCTGCGCACTGGCTGGTTCGCTGTTGCCCGAGAATGCGATATCTTTCAGGTGCCGATCTGCTGCATTTACACAGCGCTGCATAAAGTCGTCCTGTAGTACATGGGCCAGAAAAAACCGTAGTTCTTGTTCTAAAATATCAAGCGCAATCGGCAGTGGTGTGCCGCGAACAATATTGGGAACTTGGCAATATATACAACGCCAATTACAAGCATTATTGATATTCAGGTTAATGCCTATTGAAACACCACCTGCACGGTGTGAGGCGACGGGGTAGATGTATCGCAAACCGCTTACATCGCGGTTATGAGCAGAGGCTGTGAGGTAATTTTGTAAAGTCATCACGATGGCTTTTGACTCGGAATTACGCGACTTCAAAGCCAATAACTACAAAAAAGATGGCGCTAATAAAAGGTTTGCGGATTGAATATTTTTTTCAGCGCATCAGGGTCTAAAATACGCACATAGCGTTGTTTGACTTCAATAATGCCATCTTCACTAAATTTTGAAAAAGTACGGCTTACGGTTTCAACCTTTAGACCAAGGTAGCTCCCGATCTCCTCGCGCGTCATTCTAAGCACTAGCTCGGATTGTGAGAATCCGCGCGCATGCAGACGTTGCACTAAGTTTAAAAGAAAAGCGGCAAATCGTTCTTCTGCGCGCATATTACCTAACAGCATCATCACGCCATTCTCGCGTACAATCTCGCGGCTCATGATTTTATGTACGTGGCGTTGTAATACGGGGAACTCGCGTGAGAGCTCTTCTACATTAGCGAAAGGCATTACACATACTTCGGCATCTTCAAGTGCGACCGCATTGCAACTGTGATAATCACTCACAATACCGTCCAAGCCAATGACTTCACCGGCCATTTGAAATCCCGTGACTTGTTCACGGCCATCTTCTCTTGAAATACATGTTTTAAAAAAACCAGTGCGGATGGCATAAAGTGATGTAAATGGGTCGCCATTACTAAATAGCAGACCGCCCCGCTTTACTCGGCGACGAGTGGCAACTACTTCATCTAGCTTTTGCATGTCATTGGGGTTAAAACCGACAGGCATGCAAAGCTCGCGCAGATTGCAGTTTGAGCAAGCAACTTTAAGGGTTTCTGGATTAACTGGATTCATATGTTGTCAAGAAATGACGTCACCTCTTTTAGCATACCGTTTTCGCACCAACGTTGAAAGGTATTGCAGCTGGCATTTTTGATTTGCATAAAATATTTTGATGTCGAATTGTCTATGAGTACATTATGTGGCCGTTTGACTTAGGTCATGGATTTTTACAACCAAAGCTGGCAAAGTATTCATAATCTTTAGGAGTCGGTCGATGATCGCCAAGTACACTGTACAAAAGCCTGTTGCAAGCTCAACTAGTGCCATACTGTCTGTAACGCCGGAGATGTTACGGAAGTTTGATGTTTCCGGTCCACGCTACACTTCGTATCCAACCGCGGATCGTTTTGTGGAAGCATATACGGAGGATGCTTACCAGCAAGCCCTGGAGCAGCGGCGAGTGGGCGGCATGGCGTTGCCTTTATCTATTTATGTGCATATTCCATTTTGTGAGTCGCTTTGCTTTTATTGCGCTTGCAACAAAATCATCACCAAGCGTCACCAACGTGGCACCGAGTATTTGCGCTATCTCAGCCGCGAAATCGATTTGCATGTGGCGCATTTGGGTGTTGGGCAAACCATCACGCAATTGCATCTGGGTGGTGGCTCCCCCACCTTTTTTACAGATGATGAGCTATCCGAGCTCATGTCCATGCTACGGCGCAGCTTTGTGCTGGCCCCTGGCGGTGAGTACTCCATAGAAGTAGACCCGCGCACAGTCGATGATAAGCGCCTTGAGCATTTAGCCATGCTGGGGTTTAATCGCTTGAGTTTTGGCGTACAGGATTTTGATGCAGAGGTACAAAAAGCGGTACACCGTATCCAGCCTGCAGAACAGGTGTTTGCGTTGGTTGAGACTGCGCGTCGCCTGAAGTTTGATTCAGTGAATGTCGATTTGATTTATGGGTTGCCCAAGCAAACACCGGAGTCATTTGCCCGTACATTGGCGCAGGTTGCAGAGCTCAAGCCAGATAGAATAGCGCTTTATGCGTATGCGCATTTGCCAGAGCGATTTAAGCCACAGCGCCGTATCAGTGCGCCGGATTTACCGGCAGCGCCCGCTAAAATCGCCATGTTATCTAGCGCGATATCCACATTTCTCAGTGCCGGCTATGTGTATGTGGGGATGGATCATTTTGCCCTGCCTACCGATGCACTGGCTGTGGCTAAACGGCAGGGCAGGTTGCACCGTAATTTTCAGGGCTACAGCACACAACCCGATTGCGATTTAATCGGTCTGGGGGTTTCAGCAATAGGTCGTGTGGGCGCTACTTACAGCCAAAACGCTAAAACACTGAATGAATACTATGATTACCTTAATCAAGGTCGTTTTCCAGTGGTACGTGGCTTGGCGTTATCACGAGATGATCTGGTGCGCCGTGCAGTGATCATGGCACTCATGTGCCAGGGCAGGCTGCAATATGAATCCATCGAACTTGCCCATATGATTGATTTTAAAAACTACTTTGCCACTGAGCTGGAAGCGCTAAAAGAGCTGGAAAGCACAGGCATGGTAGAGCTGGAAGATAGCGGCATACAGGTCACAAGCATGGGCTGGTTCTTTGTACGCGCGGTTGCCATGCTGTTTGACCGTTATTTGCAAATTGACCGTAATCGCGCACGCTTCTCTAAAATCATCTAATACATCATGGCCATGTAATCCTTGCTGGCACTGGCCGCGCCACTCATGGCCCTGACTGGCGGTCCGTACTACACCTTGATGACCTGCAGTCGGCTGTACTCTGCGCTGTGAGTGGCATCGTTAGGGGTGGCGAAGTTGGATGTACAGTTGGCCTCGTAACACCCCTTTGAGATTAGCCTTTTCTAAACAAGGCCTTCCAGAGCTTGCACCTGCACGCTAGCCCCTGCCGCTACATTACCTACTGTTTCATCCAGTACGATAAAGCAGTTGGCCTCAGACATGGAGCGCAAAATGCCTGAACCCTGATTACCAGTTGGCGTCACTTTCCAGTCACCATCCTTATCCTGATACAAAACCCCACGCTGGAATTCGGTGCGCCCAGTGAATTTTTTGAGGGCATCCGTACAAATTGCCTTGAACAGTGGTAAAGGCGCTGGCGTAGGCTGTCCCATGAGCACCAGCATGGCTTCGCGCACAAATTGGTAAAAAGTGACCATCACCGATACAGGGTTGCCTGGCAGGCCAAAATAATGCGCATTACCCACCTTGCCGTAAGCCAAAGGCCGGCCAGGCTTCATTGCTATTTTCCAGAATACTACCTGACCTAATTTTTCCAGCAGTTGTTTCATGAAGTCGGCTTCACCCACGGATACGCCGCCGCTGGTGAGAATGACATCTGCGCAACCTGAGGCTTCGATCAGGGCCTGTTCCAGCAATTGCGGGTCGTCGCGAACCACGCCCATGTCCAGGACTTCAACGCCTAGTCTGGTCAACATGCCATACAGGGTGTAGCGATTGCTGTCATAAACCTGTCCTGGTTCAAGCACTTGGCCGATACTGGCTAATTCATCGCCAGTGGAAAAGAAAGCAACGCGCAGGCGACGATAGACTTTGATCTCACCAAAACCTAGCGACGCAATCAGGCCCAAGTCTGCCGGGCGCATCAGATGCCCGGTGGGTAATACCGCTTGCCCCTGCTGCAGGTCCTCTCCCGCATAGCGCATATTCATGCCACGTTTAGGGCCATCAGCAAAATTGATATAGTCGCCATCCGCAGTTACGCGTTCCTGTACTACTACGGTATCAGCGCCTTGCGGCATGACAGCACCCGTCATGATACGCACGCATTCGCCGCTTCCTATTTGGCCTGCAAAGGCTTTTCCAGCAAAAGCAGTGCCAATCACCTTTAAGCGGGTTTCACCTACGGGCTGCATGTGGTCTGCATTGAATGCATAGCCATCCATGGCAGAGTTATCGTGATTAGGTACGTTACAGGGTGAAAGAATATCCTCTGCCAGCACGCGGCCAAGTGAACTGCGTAAAGGTACGTACTCTTTGGTGGCCACAGGGCTCAGGTAATCGCGAATGTATTTGCGTGCTTGCGCTACCGGCATTGAGTTTGGATCATAATCATCCTGGCAGCTGGCACCGCTCACTAGGTCAGTTATGGATTTTTGTTGGTTTTTTTCGCTCATGGGTAAGAATTATTTAATTAGTTGTATTGAGTGAGTCAGAGTGATGAAACAAGTTTAATGTCTGAGTGCCCGGTTTTTAACCATTGCAGTATGAATTGGGCAATTTGTTGCGGGTTATTGAGGTCAAGTACGGGCAGCTTGGTGTCAACAGCGCCATCACTAGCTACCGCGATCATATTGCTGTCATCATGCGCTAGCAATGGCCTGTTCAGACTTGGCCGGTAAATTTCAATTTTGGGGATAGCCTCATGTTTAAAGCCTTCTACAACAATTAAATCTGCTAGTGTGCTGTCAATATACGGCAACAAATCAGCCAGTACAGGCTCCTGGTTGCGACCGTGATTCACGCGCGAGAGTTCTGTCATCAACGCCCAGCGATGACGGGAGCCGAGCAGCATCTGTACGGCGCCAGACTCGCGCAGGCGGAAGCTGTCTTTACCGGGATGGTCGATATCAAAAGTGTGGTGCGCGTGCTTGATGACAGATATACGCAGACCCAGTGCAGTCAGCACCGGAATCAGGCCGGTGAGTAATGTGGTTTTGCCTATGCCGCTGCCATATGCGCAAAAGCCTAGCAACGGTATTTTGCTCACTATCAGGCCGCTCCGGCTTACGCCGCCTGCTCTAGACACTGCAACTCCTCGGGTGTATTCACATTGGTGAAAGCTTGCGGATTATCATTGAAATAGATTTCGACGACCTCCAACGCTCTGTACCAGGCATCGATCTTGCGGCCGCCATTGTGCAGAAAACTTTCCAGATTGGGCAACAGGGTTCTGCGGCATAAGCAGAATACCGGATGCGCCTGCGAGCCGGTTTTTGCTACAGCCAAATCCGCATCACGTCCAATCAGCCCATTCATGAGACGGCCAGCCAAGTTCATTGGTAGCATGGGGGAGTCGCAAGGCACGGTCAGCACATAAGGATGTTTGGCTATGCTCATGCCCTTATGCAAACCTGCTAGCGGTCCGGCAAAGCCGGCAATATCATCCTGAACTACGGGATGGCCAAACGCCGCATAACGCTCAATCTCACGATTGGCATTGATCAGAATCTCATCCACTTGTGGATTCAGGCGTTGAATTACATGCGCTACCAAGGGCTTACCCAGGAAGTCCACCAAGCCTTTGTCTACGCCGCCCATGCGCCGCCCTTGTCCACCGGCTAAAACAATTCCTGTAATGCTCATGCTTCAAAAACCTCAGATGGGGATGGAGTGCAATAGCGAAAACGCTTCGCACCCGTGAAAATTAAAAAATGCTTGCCTTGTGAGCGGCCTATCATGGTCATGCCTACGCGGTTAGCTATTTCCCAGCCCATGCGGGTAAGGCCGGAACGCGATACCAGGAATGGCACGCCCATCTGTGCCGCTTTAATCACCATTTCGCTGGTTAGGCGGCCCGTGGTGTAAAAAATTTTGTCATGCCCGGCTATGCCATCCAGCCACATCATGCCGGCAATTGCATCTACTGCGTTATGGCGACCAACATCTTCCACGTAATAGAGAATTTCGCCGCCTTGAGAGAGCGCGCAGCCATGCAAGGCTCCTGCTTTTTTATAGAGGCTATCGTATACGCGCACATTATCCAGCAAAGTGTGCAGGGTGCTTTCATCCAATACGGCATCATGCGGCAGGTGGATATTATCGATATCTTCCATCAAGTCGCCGAACACCGTGCCCTGACCACATCCAGTTGTCACGGTGCGTTTGCTCAAACGCTTATTCAGGGCTGCCACGCCGTCGCGCGTAGTGACTGCTACCGCGTCGGTTTCCCAATCGACTTGCACAGCAGTGATTTGCTCTATGCTGGTGAGCAGGCGCTGGTTGCGCAGATAGCCGATTGCCAGTGCTTCTGGTGCGGCACCCAATGTCATCAAGGTGACAATCTCGCGCTTATCCAGATACAGCGTCAGCGGTCCTTCGCCTGCGATTTCTGTGTCTATGGTTTCGCCATGCTCATTGGTTGCCGGCACGGTAAAAGTGAGCGGGCGGCTGGCATGGCTGATTTGAGGGCGATACTGCATGAATGGGTATGGGGGCTAACCGCCAGTGACCGACATAAATCTAACAACCGCTGGCTGGGCGCGAATTAGATCGAAATCGTGTCCTTTGGGCTTGATTTGCATCGAGCCCAAAATGGCTTCGATGAGCGGCGTATCGTCATTGGGGAATGCTCTCAGCAAAGGCATCAGGTCGACTTTGTCTTCCTGCCCCAGACAGAGGTACAGCTCGCCCTTACACGTGATGCGCACCCGGTTGCAGGATTCACAGAAGTTGTGGCTGTGCGGTGAGATAAAACCTATGCGGGTTTTAGTATTGGGAACACGCCAGTAACGTGCGGGACCACCCGTTGTCTCTGAGCTGCTAATCAGCGTGTGATGGCTTTGCAGCAGTTTTAACGTAGTGTCGTTGCTGACAAACGTGGAGCCGCGGGTATGATCGACTTCGCCCAGCGGCATTTCTTCGATAAACGAAATATCGATGCCTTGCTCGATCGCAAAATCAACCAGGGATAGTGTCTCGTCATCATTAAAGCCACGCATGACAACTGTATTAAGTTTGATATTTTCAAAACATGCCTGCTTGGCTGCGGCAATACCGCGTAATACTTTGTTCACATCGCCTACACGGGTGATTTTGCGGAAGCGCTCGGCATTAAGGCTGTCGAGACTGATGTTGATGCGTCGCACGCCAGCATCTTTTAATGCTTGCGCTTGATGTTCCAGTTGCGAACCGTTCGTGGTCACCACCAGCTCACGCAAACCGGGCAGCCGACCGATTTCTTCAAATAACCAAAGCGCATTCTTGCGTACCAGCGGCTCGCCACCGGTGACGCGCACCTTGCCTACACCCAGCCCGACAAATGCTTTCACCAGTCGCGCGCACTCTTCAAGGCTCAGTACTTCGTTGCGCGGCAAAAAGGTCATGTCCTCAGACATGCAATAGACGCAGCGGAAATCGCAGCGATCGGTAATGGACAGGCGAATATAATCCACCGTGCGGCCATAGCGGTCGATCAAGGTGGGGTGAGGCGTGTTTTCTTGAATAACTGGAGCTAACATTGCAGTGGCGTTTTATGCCTTGCGTCATATTACGTTAAGATGCTCAATTCTAAGTCTTTCGGCAGGCTTTAACAATGCTGAAGCCTGTAGGGTTATCCGTAAGTTAAGACTTGGCAAAATAGGCATAAATTCAACATGACCGCAAAAAATATCAAGATCCATATTCCCTACGGCGCCGTTTCTGCTATTGGTCCAGGTAAAGCCGACCTGCTTGAAGCTATTGATAGTAGTGGCTCGATTTCTGCAGCTGCCCGTGCTATGGGCATGTCATATAAGCGCGCGTGGGATTTGGTGGATACTATGAATAAAAGTTTTCGAGAGCCTCTGGTAGCAACGGCTACAGGCGGCAGTCATGGCGGCGGTGCACAGGTTACTGAATTCGGCTATGAGGTTTTGCGCCGTTATCGGGATATGGAAGCAAAAGCCAGCCAAGCCGTCAGCGTTGAACTCGGGGAGTTGCTGACTATGCTATTTCCGCAGGATGATTAGTAATAAGCCTTAGCCATTTTTGTAACTATTCAGCTTGCCTGATAATGCAAATCTCGTGTGACGATTCTTTGGAAGAATTAACTTAAAAGCGCAATGTGCTTTTTGATTGCATCATCAACGATGGGATCAAGGCCTAGCCCTTGCTTGTCAGTGACATGCGCCACTAACTGTTTGCGCATACGCGGCTCCCAGAAATATTTGAGATGGTGTGCGATGTCTTCTTTGGCTTGCTCTGCATCTGGGTAGGAGCGAAAAAAACTGCCGATCTGGTTGGCCATGGTGACCAAATGTTCGATGTTCATGCTGTTTCCTTATGCAAAATTCTTTCTGGGCAGCTGTAGACCACATGCTGATGATTCCGGGCAAAGCCTACCAGCGTGATGCCGCAGTTCTGTGCGATACGTACCGCTAAACCCGTTGGTGCTGATATAGCGACAAGCATAGAGATGCCTGCGCTGGCGACTTTCTGTACCATTTCATAGCTGGCGCGGCTCGTGGTTAATACAAAGCCTGGCTGCCTATTGCGTTGGGATGCTGTAGCACCTATGAGTTTATCGAGCGCATTATGGCGGCCTATGTCCTCACGTATCATCGTGATAGCCCCATTAAGCTGGACCCAGGCACAGGCATGAGTGGCGCCTGTTAACGACTGTAGTTTTTGTACGCTGAGAATTTGTTGATGCGCCAAGTAGATCGCCCGGCTTTGGACACGGTCAGCAAGGCGGATGACATTAGCCGGGATGCGCATGGCCTGATCCAGGCTCTCAGCCCCGCACAAGCCACAACCTGTGCGGCCGCTCATGCTGCGACGCCGCTCTTTCAATAAATGAAAGCGCTCAGCAGCGATTTTCAGGTGCAGCTCTATGCCTATTTGCTGATGTATGACTTCAATGTCATACAGCTCTTTTGCGCTGGAAAGTATGCCCTCAGAGAGAGAAAAGCCCAGGGCAAAATCGTCTAAATCCTGTGGAGTAGCCAGCATTACAGCATGCGAAATACCGTTGTATACCATCGCCACCGGCACTTCCTCCGCCACGCACTCATCTACCTCTGCGATATGACCTTCGTCCCATTTCAGCACTGGATAAATGCCAGTCGTTGACTCGATGGTAATGGCATCAAATGGAGTATCTATCACTGCTATTTCACCAATACCTATTCCGCCCGCGCCTCATTCTGCTTGCCCGCCAGGGCAATCTGCTGTTCGCTGAATTGCCGGTAGTTGCGCTGCCATTCAGAAAGCTGCGTTACTCGTGTGATTTGCACCGCTGTGACTTTGAATTCTGGGCAATTGGTGGCCCAGTCAGAGTTGTCAGTGGTAATCACATTGGCACCAGATTCAGGGTGGTGGAAGGTGGTGTAGACCACGCCCGGCTGCACGCGCTCGGTAACCGTAGCGTGTAGCACGGTATCCCCCGCACGGCTGGCAATGCCAACCCAGTCGCCATCCTTGACGCCGCGTTCGTCTGCGTCGTAAGGGTGAATCTCGATGCGGTCTTCCGGGTGCCAGGTGACGTTATCGGTACGGCGTGTTTGTGCGCCTACGTTGTATTGCGAGAGAATGCGCCCGGTGGTGAGAATGAGCGGGAATTTGCGTGTGACGCGTTCGCTGGTCGACACGTATTCGGTGATGAAGAACTTGCCCTTGCCGCGCACGAATTCGTCGATGTGCATGGTCGGCGTGCCTTCCGGATATTCATCGTTGCAAGGCCATTGCACGCTGCCTAGCTCGTCCAGCTTCTTGAAGCTGACGCCCTTGAAGGTTGGCGTCAAGTCGGCGATTTCATCCAGGATTTCGGAAGCGTGCTTGTATTCCATGGAATACCCCAGGGCATTGGCCAGCATGGCGGTGATTTGCCAGTCTTCATAGCCATTCATTGGGATCATCACACGGCGCACTGGCGATATACGGCGCTCGGCGTTAGTGAAAGTGCCGCTCTTTTCAAGGAAAGAGCAGCCCGGCAGGAATACATGGGCAAACATGGCAGTTTCATTCAGGAACAAATCCTGCACAATGACGCATTCCATGGATTCCAGCGCGTGCGTGACGTGTTGGGTGTTAGGGTCGGATTGTACAATGTCTTCACCACAGCAATACAGTGCCTTGAAGCTACCTTCAATTGCAAGATCCAGCATGTTGGGATGCGTAGCCCCGGCTCATTGCTCAACGGCCGGCCCCAGGCCGCCTCAAATAAAGCGCGAGTGGCATCATCTGAAACATGGCGATAGCCGGTAAACTCGTGTGGCATGGAGCCCATGTCACAAGAACCCTGCACGTTGTTTTGCCCCCGCAATGGGTTAACGCCTACGCCTTCACGGCCCAGGTTACCTGTGGCCATAGCAAGATTGGCAATCCCCATGACCATGGTCGAGCCCTGGCTATGCTCGGTAACGCCCAAGCCATAGTAAATAGCGGCATTGCCGCCCGTGGCGTAGAGCCTGGCAGCGGCGCGCAAATCTTCGGATGAGACACCGATTTCCGTACACACTGCTTCAGGTGAGTTTTCTGACTTGGCTACAAAATCACGCCAGTATTCGAAAGAATCCAATTCACAGCGTGCGCGCACAAACTCTTCGTTGACCAAGCCTTCAGTCACAACCACATGCGCTAGCGCATTAATCATGGCAACGTTAGTGCCAGGACGTAGTTTGAGGTGGTAATCCGCCTTGACGTGCGGTGATGAAACTAAATCAATCGCACGCGGATCAACGACGATGAGTTTTGCGCCTTCACGCAGGCGGCGTTTCATCTGCGAGCCAAATACGGGATGGCCATCTGTTGGGTTGGCGCCCATCACCATAATGACATCGGATTTCATGACGGAATCAAAAGTCTGTGTACCAGCAGACTCACCCAACGTTTGCTTGAGGCCGTAACCTGTTGGGGAGTGGCAAACGCGTGCGCAGGTATCAACGTTGTTGTTACCAAAGACGGCGCGTACCAGCTTCTGCACGACATAGACTTCTTCGTTCGTGCAGCGTGATGAAGTGATTCCGCCAACAGAGTCGCGCCCATATTTGGTTTGAATGCGCTTCAGTTCGCTAGCGGCGTAGTTAATGGCTTCATCCCAGGAAACTACCTGCCAGGCATGTTTAATACTCTTGCGGATCATAGGCGTGGTGATGCGATCTGCATGCGTTGCATAGCCCCAGGCAAAGCGGCCTTTAACGCAGGAATGGCCGTGGTTAGCGCCACCATTTTTATTGGGCACCATGCGAATTACTTCTTCGCCCTTCATCTCCGCGTTGAACGAACAGCCTACGCCGCAATAGGCACAGGTGGTCGTTACGCTATGCTCTGGCAAACCGTGAACTATCACGGATTTTTCCATGAGCGATGCGGTTGGGCAGGCTTGTACGCAAGCGCCACAGGAAACGCACTCGGAATCAAGAAAGGAGCCTGAGTTGGCTACTTCGGATTCAAAGCCACGCCCCTGAATGGTGAGTGCGAAAGTGCCTTGTGTTTCTTCACAGGCTCGCACACAGCGTGAGCAGACGATGCATTTGGATGGGTCAAACGCGAAATAAGGATTGGAATCATCTTTTTCTGCCTGGAGATGGTTTTCGCCCTCATGGCCGTAGCGCACTTCACGTAAACCCACGGCGCCCGCCATGTCCTGCAATTCGCAGTCGCCATTTGCTGAGCAAGTCAGGCAGTCGAGCGGGTGGTCAGAGATATACAGCTCCATCACCCCGCGGCGCACATCGGCCAGCTTTGAGGTTTGCGTGTGTACTTTCAGGCCCTCATCAACCGGAGTGGTGCAGGATGCCGGATAACCGCGTCGGCCTTCAATTTCCACCAGGCACAGACGGCAAGATCCGAATGGCTCAAGGCTATCCGTTGCGCACAATTTAGGAATGCTGATGCCTGCCGTCATCGCTGCATGGATGATGGAAGTACCTGCGGCAACGGTAACGGCAATGCCGTCGATCTCCAGGTTCACCTGCTTTTCTGAAACTCTGGCTGGAGTACCGTAATCGGTATTGCAAGTGCCAGTGCCGCATTGACATGCCATAATAATTCTCCTTAGAAGCTATTCCAAAAATTACTGCGGAGGCCGCCTGCGGCGTCGCTCGGTGCTAGCTCCCTCGCGGTACTACGTGTACTGTCTCGGTCGCTGTGTTCCGTGCGTCGTGCATCCAATCTTCCTCGCGACATTTTTGAAACAGCTTTCTACGCAACCTGCTGCGATTTTTGCAGGCCGAAGTCTTCCGGGAAATAGTTGAGTGCGGATAACACCGGATATGGTGTCATTCCACCCAGGGCGCACAATGAACCGCTGAGCAGGGTGTCGCTTAAGTCGCGCACCAGGGCTATGTTTTTAGCGTGGTCGGTGCCAGACATGATCTTGTCCATTACTTCCACGCCGCGGATTGATCCGATGCGACAAGGTGTACATTTTCCGCAGGATTCAATCGCGCAGAACTCAAAGGCATAGCGTGCCATTTTTGCCATATCCACGGTGTCGTCGAAAGCTACGATACCGCCATGGCCGAGCACTGCCCAGATTTCAGTGAATTTCTCATAATCAAGCGGTGTGTCGAATTGTGATTCTGGCAGGTAGGCGCCCAACGGCCCTCCGATCTGCACGGCACGAATCGGACGACCAGAGGCAGAGCCGCCGCCAAAGTCGTAAAGCAATTCGCGCAAGGTGATACCGAAGGCCTTTTCCACCAGGCCGCATTGCTTGAGGTTGCCTGCGAGCTGAATCGGCAGTGTGCCGCGGGAGCGTCCCATGCCGTAATCACGGTAGTAGGCAGCGCCTTTGTCCATCACAATCGGCACAGTGGCAAGCGAAATGACGTTGTTAACTACGGTAGGTTTGCCAAACAGGCCTTCGATGGCTGGCAGCGGTGGCTTGAAGCGAACCTGGCCGCGTTTGCCTTCCAGGCTTTCCAATAATGAAGTTTCTTCGCCGCAGACATAAGCGCCGGCCGCGCGCCGCACTTCCAGGTCGAAGCGGTGGCCGCTGCCCAGAATGTCCTCGCCCAGGCAGCCTGATGCATAAGCATTGCGAATGGCAATATTGAGTGTTTCCAGTGCATGCGGATATTCAGAACGCAGGTAGATGTAGCCCTGCGTTGCGCCCACGGCGATGCCGGCGATGGTCATGCCCTCTATCAGCACGAACGGGTCGCCTTCCATGATCATGCGGTCGGAATAAGTACCAGAGTCACCTTCATCGGCGTTGCAGACGATGTATTTCTGGTCTGCTTTGCAATCCAGCACGGTCTGCCACTTGATGCCGGTTGGGAAGGCTGCGCCGCCACGGCCGCACAGGCCGGAATCGGTGACTTCCTGCATAATCTGCGCCGGAGCCAGTTTCAGGGCGTTTTGTAAGCCGCGATAACCGTCGTGGGCCAGATAATCATACAGTGAGAGCGGATCGGTGATGCCTACACGGGTGAAGGTCAGACGTTCCTGCTTTTTCAGCCAAGGCAGTTCATCTGTAAGTCCCAAGCGTAAATGATGCTCGCCGCCATATAGGAAATTGCATTCAAAGAGACTGGGTACATCTTCAGGCCGAAGCGGGCCATAGGCCATGCGGCCAGCGCCGGTCACTACTTCTATCATGGGCTCCAGCCAGTACATGCCACGTGAACCATTCCGCAATATCTGCACGGAAGCACCGCGTTTAGCCGCTTCCACCATGATAGTCATCGCGACTTTTTCCGCGCCCACCGACAAGGCGCTGGAGTCGCGCGGGACATAGACCGTAATCGTCATGCTGGCTCCCTGGCTGCAGCTACTATCTGGTCAACTTGAGTAACGCTTACTTGGCCATAGATCTGGTCATCCATCATTACCGCTGGGGAAAGTGCACAGTTGCCCAAGCAATACACTGGCTCCAATGTAATTGCACCGTCAGTGGTGGTTTGGTGGTAATCAACACCGAGCCTGGATTTCAGATGATCCTCAAGTGCCATGCAGCCCATTGCCTGGCAGGACTCCGCGCGGCAAACCTGCAAGATATGCCGGCCTGGTGCATGCGTGCGGAAGTGATGATAAAAGCTAACGACGCCTAGCACTTCAGCAACGGACAAGTTGAGCGATCTGGCTATGTTGCTGTAGCTTTCCTCCAGGATATAGCCCAGGTCATCCTGAATTGCATGCAGCAAAGGCAGCAAAGCCCCTGGCTTGTCTTTATGTGCGGCAATATGCGCCTCAATTCGTGCTAGCTGATCTGGCACCACTATCTCTCCTTAGCCGACAATGACAATTTATATGCTGTTATATACAATGGAATATCACGAAGTGTTGTATTTCGATGTATATATTGAATGCATGTCAAACTATAATATACAGATAAATATAGCGCCTCCCAGGATGTGTAATAGCGCTTGTTGGCTAGCCATCTATTTTTTACAGCTTAATTTTGGAGATTTCCCATGTTGCAACGATTGACCCCCACACTCCTAGCCGTGGCGCTAGCTGCGATATTTCCATATTCCGCCTATGCTGAAAGTACAGATGCTGAAACTCGTATCAACGAACTGCAGAAGCAAATGCAGGCACTAAGCCAGGAGTTGCAGGCGGTGCAGCAGCAATTGGCACAGGGCAAAGAGGCCAAGATTGCCGAAAAAGGTAAAAACCAGGGCAATCCTGTTTATGCTTCATTTAAGGATGGTGTAACGTTGGGAGATGCAAGCGGTAATTGGAGCCTGGCGATTAATGGCCGGGTGCAGGCTGATTACCGAAATTTTTCTCCGGATGTTGATGCGGCAGATACGTTTAGTCTGCGCCGCGCCCGCTTGGGCGGTACGTTGACTTTTTACAAGGATTACGTGGCGCGCGTGGAGGGCGAATATTCGGGCAGTAGTACTACGCTGACCTACGGTTATATTGATGTGAACAAGTTTGCTGCGGCAAAAGTGCGTGTGGGCCAATTCAAGCCATTCTATGGGCTGGAGCGCGCCATGAGCACCAATTTTACTGATTTTCAGGATCGTTCGATGGCTGATGTGCTGCTCGGTAGCACATATGACAGAGGCGTAATGGTATTTGGTACGCCGACAGCCGGTGTCAACTATAGCCTTGCTTACATTAATGGTACGGGCACGGTTGATGAGAATAACGCCAAGAATGACGGCAAGGACCTAACCGTGCGATTAACTGCCAACCTTGCTGAAATCCAGAATTGGCAAAACACAGTAGTACATTTTGGTGGTTTCTATGCGGATGGTAACGAAGGTTCACGTCGCCAGGCAAACTTTATCCCGACCGGGCAAACCGAAGCACGTGGGGCACAATTTTTCTCGACTACCTGCTCTGTAGCGGCTTGTGGCTCAACTACTGCGAATGGCTTTAAAGATAATGTGAGCCGTACGCGCGCTGGCTATGAGACGGCTTTGGCCTATGGGCCTGTTAAATTCCAGGGAGAATACATCAACACCAGCTTTGATGGCTCTGGCTACAGTCGTGACATCAATGCCTGGTATGCCAGCACCATGTGGAATGTAACGGGTGAGAGTTTTGCCGGTATGTACAAAGAAGGCGTATTTGGCCGCCTCAAACCCAACAAAAACTATAAGGGTGGTGGCGATGGCTGGGGTGCCTTGCAGATCGGCGTACGCTACAGCAAATTTGATGCGACTGATTTCAAATCAGGCAATAGCGCAGGTACGGGCGTATTGCTGAAGACTAGCCCTCTCCCATCATCAGGCGGCGCTGCAGCAGATGGGGTGCTTGTTGCTACCAATGAGGCGGATGCTTGGACAGTAGGCGCTAATTGGGTACTTAATCCAAACTTCAGGATTGTCACCAATTGGGTAAGAACCAATTACGATACTCCCGTGGTATTACGCGTCAATGGCGTCAATAAGAGCATAGATAAAGAAGATGCGCTCACCATGCGCGCCCAGTTTGATTTCTAAGGATAATGAGAAAACATGATGCTACGATTTAAACAATTACTCTCGATACTAGTGCTGACAGCGATGTCAGCAATGCCAGCCATTGCCGCGGATAAGAGTGTCGTTCGCCTGGCCACCACCACCAGTACTGAGAATTCCGGCTTGCTGGATTATCTTTTACCCAAGTTTGAGCAACACTGCGATTGCAAAGTGCATGTGATTGCCGTAGGTACGGGTAAAGCGCTCAAGTTGGGCGAGGATGGCAATGTGGATGTTGTCCTTGTCCATGCGCGTCCGGCTGAAGACAAGTTTGTCGAAGCTGGCCATGGTATCGATCGACGCGATGTGATGTATAACGATTTCGTATTGATCGGACCCTATAATGATCCAGCTAGGATCAAGGGTGAGAAGGATGTGATTACGGCGATGAAAAAGATTGCGCAAACTCAATCCAGGTTTGTCTCGCGTGGCGATGATTCCGGCACCGACAAGATGGAGAAGGGCTACTGGAAAGCTGCCCCTATTAAACCTGAAGGCCGTTGGTATTTATCGGCCGGCCAGGGCATGGGCGAAGTGTTGATGATGTCTGGTGAGATGCGCGCTTATACGCTGACAGATCGCGGGACCTATATCAGCTACCGGGATAAAATAGGGTTGCCGATTTTGGTCGAGGGCGATGCGCGCATGTTTAATCCCTACGGAATTATTGCCGTCAATCCAAAAAAATATCCTGACGTGAATTACAAAGGCGCAACTGCATTGATCGATTGGATTACTTCAAAAGAGGGCCAACAGCAGATCGCATCGTTCAAAGTGAATGGCGAGCAATTGTTCGTGCCATCCGCCAAATAAGAACGCTGACTAAGTAACCGACACATGAGTAACTGACCCATGGAGCTGCTGCATTCTACACTGACCGCGCTAAACCTTTTATGGGCGGGGGATGCAGCACTTTGGAGCGCTATTTTTATCTCGGTTAAAGTCTGTTTTATGGCTTTGGTTTTAGTTTCGCCACCAGCGATTTTTCTTGGGTTCGTGCTGGCCAGTGCAAACTTCCCGGGGCGCCGTGTACTTATTGTTGCTGTGCAAACCCTGCTGGCCTTACCTACCGTGGTTATTGGTTTGCTGCTCTATATGCTGCTTTCGCGCCAGGGACCTTGGGGTGAAATGCATCTGCTATTTACCCAGGAGGCAATGGTAATAGGCGAGGCCGTGCTGGCTTTTCCCATCCTCGCTGCCTTGACTCTGGCGGCCGTACAAGGTGTGGATAGCCGAGCTGCTGAAACCGCGCGTACTTTGGGTGCCGGGCGCCTACGAACTGCGCTGACTATGTTGCTGGAAGTGCGTTTTGCCGTAATGGCAGCCATGGTGGCTGGTTTTGGTCGCGTTATTTCAGAAATTGGGTGCGCCATGATGGTAGGCGGAAATATTGCCGGCGTTACGCGCAACATTACTACGGCAATTGCCCTGGAAACCAGCAAGGGCGAGTTTGTGCAGGGCATTGCGCTGGGCATCGTGCTGGTCATGATTGCACTGGGGATCAATTTTGGCCTGGCGTTACTGCAAGGCCGCGGAGGCTTGCGATGAGCCTGATCCAGGTGCGCGGTTTACGCAAAACCTATAATGAGCGGCTAATCGTGGATATCCCGGAACTTACGCTGGAGCGTGGCTATAGTTATCTGCTTACAGGCATTAATGGTTCGGGTAAAACCACTTTACTGAGAGTGCTGGCAGGGTTGGAATCAGCCGAAATCAAGCAATTAAGCTTTGAGGGTGTCGCAATTCCCATGCAAGATATTTGTCAGCATTTAGCACCGCGGGTAATCTATCTGCATCAACATCCCTATCTGTTCAGTACCAGTGTGGCAGCGAATATTGCTTTCGGACTTAAGGCAGCAGGAATCCCGCATCATCAACAAGCCACCATAGTGGATGAGGCCATGACATGGGCTGGTGTGCGCCACCTGGCCCATATCGCCCCGCATAAACTTTCTGGGGGCGAAAAGCAGCGTGTGGCGCTGGCAAGGGCGCGCGTCCTGAATCCAGATGTATTATTGCTGGATGAGCCCACGGCCAATCTGGATGAGGAGGCACGCGGGCAGGTGGCTGAGCTGATTCGACGGATGTGTAACAATAACCATTGTGTAGTGATTGCCACGCACGATCCTGAATTGATGATGCTGGAAAATGCAGTGCATCTGCATCTGGAAAATGCAACCTTACAGATTAGTTAGCGACTGTTTATAGCAGATCAGTTGCTGTACCGATAAAGACGGAAACTCTCCCGTCTATCAGACTTGCGTTCGCCGTACCAAATAAGCTTCCAGTCTGAGCCTGGCTTGATTTTCTCGCGTCCACGATCATCCTGAATTAAATAAAAATCACAATCCAGACGTTGTACCTGTTCAAATGCCTGGGTACGAATGCCCGTGTAGTAATCCAGCAATGCGGTTTGCGCATCCCCCAGATTGCGGCTGGTGACGCAGGCATAGTGCTTGGGCATCGCTTTTTTCAGGCTGAGCATCATGGTTTCGTAACTTTTAGCCGAATCAATCCAGGGCAGCCATAAAATCATGAGCAGGCTCCACGTCATAGTGATGCCCACAGCCCAGTCAGTTACCGCGGAACGGTTAGAGCGCTTGGCTTTGATGACTACTAACAGCCAGATGAATGTTACCGTTGCCGCGGCGATAAATGCCACCCAGCTGAAATGCCCCTCCGCCGTGGCTGATAGAAATTGCATGCGTTCCGCAAGTTTGGCTGGCCACCCTGTCATCATGGCAAACCAGCCGAGCCATATGAGAAAGCCCATAATACCAAACAGAATCAGGCCAAACCAATCTAATGCGCCTGCAGCCCCGCGCTTCAGGGTTTCTATGCTGCCGCCTGCTAATATCGCGAGCGGCAGTAATAAAGGTAAAGCATAAATTTCCCGATTGTTGCTACCAAACCCAATGAGTAAAGCACTGACTATGAAAAATACGATCAATAGCTGAAACTTGGGTTTTTGCAGCAACTCAGCGCGATAATGCCATAAGCCCCAGAGTGCCAATGGGAACGCTGGCCAGGCATACCAGGCCAGGATTTTTAAAAAATATCCTAGATTGTCATTATGGAATGCGTTGATGCTAGCCAGCCACCAATCATGGAATAATGTGGGTGCGGCATGCCAGCATAGCGCTGACCATAGAATGAGCACCGGGCTTGCGATTACGGTGCTCAAGCCTAGCATAAGGGCATAACTTTTAGTGCGCCAAGCCGTGAATAATACGGGAAGCAATAAGGCGCTTGCTACTATGATGGTTGCGGATAGGAGTCCAGTGGCTAAAAAGCTGATAACAATGCCGGTACCCAATATTGCACTCGCGCGGAAAGGCCGGCGTTTAGCCAAAGCCAGTGCATATAAACCCATGGCACAGCCGGTTAATGCAGCAACTTCTGGCATGAGCAAATGCGCGGTGACCGTGAGGCCAATCGAGCCAAGAAAAACGAAGGTGGTCTGGCGGCCTGCCCCTGTGCCCCATAGTTCGCGGCCTGTCATGCCAACCATCAATAACGTGATCGCCATCCAGAGGCCGGTGGTCAGCCTTGCAGCGTCATGCATGGGTAATATAGGCGCAAGCAGCTTTGCCAGGCCAGCCGCGCTGAGATAATACAATGGTGGGTTTTCGATGGAGGTTTGACCTGCAGCCACGGGGGCAAGCAGGCTGCCACCATGCAGCATGGATTTCACGATGCTGATGCTTTGCGACTCATCTGGCTTCCACGGCGCGTGGCCGATCAATCCTAAACAAATCCAGATTGCGCATAACATAATCAGTAAGCGGGTTTTAGCCCTTTCACCAATACGCGCACGCGGCGTAGCTAAGCTCTCTTGCCAATCATGTTCAAGCTCAAATGCCACGCGCTAGCCTCTTTTTCTGGGTTGCCGCCGCTGTAACACGGGGTGGAATGCGTTCGATCAATCTTGGGTCGAATAGTTTGGGAATAATATAGTTTTTGCCGAAGCTAAGCTTAGTCAGGTTGTAGGCCTTAAGCACGGCCTCGTGTGCAAACTCGGCTAGCGTTTCGATAACGGCAATGTCTTCAAGGTTGATACCGCCAAAAGTAGATGCTATGTTCACTACGGTTTCGATGAAAGACTCTATCGAAGGCGCATTGATTTCGATATCAAAGACATCAACACCGGGGGTATAAGCTAGAGAGAGATCCTCTTGTGTCACGCAAGGCTTGGAAGACTCAACGGAGAGTTTTTCGGGCTTGGAGTATTCATGATAAGCCAATGCGCGAGATTTAAGGGAATCCATATACTTGATTGTATGACCTAAATTTATTGGCTAAGCGAATATTTTAACGGGCATTGCCCGGCAGACCAAATAAGGAAAGCCATAAAACAAAAAAAGGCAGCCCGGGCTGCCTTTTTGTATAACAACGCAACGCTTTTACATGCCGTATTTTTGGCGGAACTTCTCAACGCGGCCAGCTGTATCTAAAATCTTTTGCTTGCCGGTATAGAATGGATGGCACTGTGAACATACTTCAATGTTGAAGTCGCGGCCAGATGTGGAGCGCGTTTTGAACTTGCTGCCGCAGCTGCAGGATACTGTAACTTCAGGGTAGTTCGGATGAATATCGGCCTTCATGCTGATGTCTCTTTCAAAAGCGGTCGCAGAAAACCGATGATTATCAAGCAAATTTGAGAATTAATCAACCATTAAGCGTGAATGTATTGGCTGTGTCGCTTCCTTAACCGCGGCGCATGGAGTCGAAGAAGTCCGCGTTATTTTTAGTGGCTTTGATTTTATCCAATAAAAACTCCATCGCTTCGAGGTCGTCCATCGGGTAGAGCAATTTGCGCAATACCCAGATCTTTTGCAGTACATCTTTCTCAATCAGCAATTCTTCACGGCGTGTGCCGGAGCGGTTGACGTTGATTGCAGGATATTGACGCTTTTCAGCCATGCGGCGGTCAAGATGGATTTCCATATTGCCGGTGCCCTTGAATTCTTCATAAATTACGTCATCCATGCGTGAGCCGGTATCCACCAATGCTGTAGCAATAATGGTAAGCGAGCCGCCTTCTTCAATATTACGTGCAGCGCCAAAGAAGCGTTTGGGGCGTTGCAGAGCATTGGCGTCTACACCACCTGTGAGCACCTTGCCGGAGGCTGGTACTACCGTATTGTAAGCGCGTGCCAAGCGGGTGATTGAATCCAGCAGGATCACTACATCTTTTTTGTGTTCTACGAGGCGTTTGGCTTTTTCCAGCACCATTTCAGCGACTTGCACGTGACGGGTGGCAGGTTCATCAAAGGTGGAGGCTACGACTTCACCTTTTACCGAGCGTGTCATTTCGGTGACTTCTTCCGGACGCTCGTCAATGAGCAAGACGATCAGGCTGACATCCGGGTGATTGGAGGTGATTGCGTGGGCAATGTGCTGCATCATCACAGTTTTACCGCTTTTAGGGCTGGCAACCAGCAAGGCGCGTTGGCCTTTACCGATAGGCGCAATCATGTCAATAACGCGTCCGGTGATATTTTCTTCTCCTTTGATGTCCCGTTCCAGTTTCAAGGGTTCGGTAGGGAACAGGGGTGTGAGGTTTTCAAACAGGATCTTGTGTTTGGAATTTTCCGGAGATTCCCCGTTAACCGTATCTACTTTAACCAAGGCAAAGTAGCGTTCGCCTTCCTTCGGGGTGCGGATTTCACCAGTAATGGTGTCACCAGTGTGTAGATTAAAACGGCGGATCTGACTGGGGGATACATAGATATCATCTGGACCCGCCAGGTAGGAAGAATCCGGCGAGCGCAAGAAGCCGAATCCATCTTGCAATACTTCCAGTGTGCCGTCTCCATAAATGCTATCACCTTTTTTTGCCTTGTTTTTCAATAGGGCAAAGATGAGATCCTGCTTGCGCATGCGGTTTGCGCCTTCGATCTCATTGGTAATCGCTATTTCGACCAATTCGGTGACGGGGAGGTGTTTTAAGTCGGATAAATGCATAGAGTGAGGACTCGCTGAAGATCGAAACTACAAGGGAACTTGGAACTGCTAGGAGATTTGCGCCTGATTCCTTGTGACTGTGTGACGCTAAACTAAATAACTGCTTTATTAGAGAAACTTAAATACTAGGGAATCAGGCTCAAGCGTAGCGGTATTAAATATTGCTGTCAATGAATGCTGTTAATTGAGATTTGGACAGTGCGCCAACTTTGGTTGCTTCAACATTTCCGTTCTTGAATAACATCAGCGTTGGAATGCCGCGAATGCCATATTTGGGTGGTGTTTGCTGGTTTTCGTCAATATTCAGTTTGGCAACCTTGAGACGGCCTGCGTATTCCTTGGAGATTTCATCCAGAATGGGTGCAATCATCTTGCACGGGCCGCACCATTCGGCCCAGTAATCTACAAGCACTGGCACCTGGGACTGCAGGACTTCCTGTTCGAAGGCGTCATCACTAAGATGGGTAATATGTTCGCTCATTGTGAACCTCTATATGAAAATTATTGTTCGGTGGAGATGGTGAAAACTGCTATTACGCTATCCTAGCGAAAAATTTGGCTTAAGTGAAGCACTCATACGGGCACAGCTATCGTATGGCAGGATAACTTTTCTCCAATCGGTATTAGCTTAGAGTCCATAAGAAGATACTTCTGGATGAATAAGCAATGGCGCTGCATCATGGCGTGATGCTATGGGTAGTGTGTTCAAGGAAAAATCTGTCATTCACATGCAACTAAAGATGGCTGTATTGGAAGCGCTCGAAGCTGCTGGTGCGTTCGATTGGCTTGGTTACCATTACGCATGAAATTTTTCCACCTTCGTCCAGGTCAAGCACGCGTGCTGGGCTATACATGCCGCATGCTGCAATGATGGACGCCGGCTGTTTGAGTGTAGGAACCCCGGCTAATATCAGCACGGGTTCAAATTTGTTTTGATGGCTGGCGCGCGCACCGGCGGCTATAGCCGCCGGTGCGATCAGTTCAGCGCCTATTTCAAGCTGATGCTCATTGTTTACCCAGCGTAATACCCCTACAGACCAATGCGATGCTCCGTTGTCCTTCACACTGAGTAATTCCCCCACCCGGATATTGCCTTTGGCTTGGGGGAATTTGCGTAATGCCATGCCGCCAGCGCTTATATTCAGTACTTGCCAGCGCGATGGTTTGAATTTTTGCGGGCTGAAGTCCGGTGCTGGCGAGGAGCAGGCTGATATTTCAGTAGTATCATTTGCCTCCGCTGGCGCAACATACGGTTGTTCACCATTCACAAAATAGTGAGCCGTTGTGATGCCTATGCCGAGCTCAACGGTATTAGTTTTACGCGAGCGGTTGAAAATACGTTGGGGCGAGACACCCCAATGCTTGATCAGATAAGTCAGCATGTCCTGATAGCGTGGGTCAGTCGCATTTTCCGGCAAGCTGCCATTACCTGGCAAAGTGCCGGATTGCAACATCTGCAGATGTTTGTGTACCAAGCGGGCAAGATCAACGGTGATAAAAAGAACATCGTTACCAGCGTCGGTTTGCTCGGCATTTTTGATATACGGAATTGGTGATTTGTCCGTATCCAGGCTTATCAGAAAGATACCCGCCGGATTTTCCAGCAGGCCGAGGCCTAGGATCTGCGTATGCTGAGCATGGCGCGCAATATAATCCGCTACTTGTTTGATATCGTTAGGAGTCAGGTGCTGTGGGTCAGCCAGGGCCATCAGTAAAGCCTGTTTATAGCTTGAGTCGACTGTGGTCGTCTGGTTGAGGTCAGTGCCCGTTGGAACCTCTATGTCCTGTAATGATTGTTGCGCAGCATAAAAATAGAGCTGATGCAAATCGCCCCAGATACTGCCTGGGGTAGGTACATAAGTCTGATAATACACCATCGCCAGTTGACTCATGGCCTCTATGGCACGCTGAACCACAAGCGAGGTGGATTTGGCGCCGCCAAGGCTAAACAGCTTGTTTTGCTGGTCTACCAGTGCCAATTTATAACCGTAGCTCAGTTCCAGCCAGAGTGACTGGGCCGCGCCAGCATATTTCTTTGCCAGTTGAGGCAAGGGCAGCGTGGCATTGCAATACTGGACGGTGAGCATCTCCGCAAGATTGGTGAGCGCTGGCCGGTAGATTTCTAGCGTTTTCACCCGGATGTCCGGCGTAACCTTTTGTCGATTAAGTATCTGCATTTCTTCCAGTAGCACTGATGCAGCCTCTAGCGGGTTTGAGATAGGCAGTTTATTAATGAATTGAGTGATTTTTTGCGGTCGCCTTTCGGCCAGAATCAGTGGCTTATCTACTAATGCTGGAATCTTTAGGCTTAGAGGCATCGCGCATTGCTCCCATGAGAATAGACTGATGGTAATTATTCTCGTGATATTTGTCACGGCGTATGCAGCTAAATAATAATCAGGTGGTCGGAATGTTAGAATTCCGGCATTAAAACTGATGGAACGCAATAATGAAATGGATCGAACAATTCTTTGAACGCTTTCTCTGGAATAGTCGTTTTATTATCTTACTGGCGGTGTTATCAAGTCTGGCTGCAGGAATAGCCGTGTTTTACATTGCCACCGTGGATGTTTTTTTTCTGATACAACATGCCCTGCATTATGCTGACGCTGACCTTACCAATGAAACTCGTAAAATCCTGCATGACGACACTATTTCACATGTTGTGGAAGTCGTTGATGGGTATTTATTGGCAACCATCATGCTGATTTTTTCTTTGGGGCTATATGAGTTATTTATCAGTGATATTGATGCGGCTCAGGGTAGCAAGGCTTCCAGCCGTGTGCTGGTGATACATGATCTGGATGACCTGAAGAACCGTCTGGCCAAAGTGATTGTAATGATCATGATAGTGACGCTGTTTGAACATGCCTTGAAAATGAAAATGGTTGATACGGCTGATCTGTTGTACTTTGGCGGTAGCATCGCCCTGATCGGTCTGGCTTTATTTCTCATGCATAAGGGTGAAAGCCATCCGGCGGAGAAAAGCCAGCCTGTAGAGGAGTAACGCTAATGCTACGTCAGTGCCTGCTAGTCTGGCTTTTGCTCTTGGGGGCAGCTACGGCTGCGTTTGCTGACCAGGGTTTTTCGGTCAGGGATATGAACGGCACACAGCACCATTTGGCTGATTACAAAGGCAAGTGGGTACTGGTAAATTACTGGGCGACGTGGTGTCCGCCTTGCCTGGAGGAAATTCCGGATTTGGTTGCGTTATACGACGCGCATAAGGACAAGGATCTGGTAGTGATAGGTGTGGTGCTGGAATATAAGAGCGCTAAGCAAGTAGCCGATTTTGTGGATGACATGCTGATGTCATATCCGATTGTATTGGGTGATGAAAAGGTGATGGCGCAGATAGGCCCGGGCCAGATACTGCCGACAACTTATATCTACAATCCGCAGGGCAGGCTGGTAAAAAACAAGCATGGCCTGATTACCAGGCAGTACATTGAAAAATTGATCTCGGGCAATTAGCAGGAACTATTTCCCACCCGATGGATGAGACAATAAGCTCAGACAGGCACGGGAATGCTGTTGCCTTCAGCGTCCAGTATGTTCAACTGGTTTTCATCAGCAAAATGCATGAGTTGGCTATAGCCTTCCGGATTCACATCCTTCAACTTCAAGTCTACGGCCAGGCAACGTACACCATTGACCACGCGCGGTTTCAGGTAGGGAGAATAGCGCAGTTTGCGGTCTGCCCCGAAACTGGCATAAGTGCTACACATGCGATCCACCCAGTCGCTTGGGCGGAAAGCCTTGCCAGCGCGGGTCCGGCCTTCAATGATGATTTCTATTTCGCTGGTGCTCATGATGTTGTTGCCATTTGTGTCGATTGATATCCGGCGATTATACAGCTAGCCGTTTAGTCGAGATACTCAAACACTTTTACTACTTTTTGCACACCATCGGTACCGCGCGCAATTTCAACGGCATCATCCGCTTCTTTATGCGTAACTAATCCCATCAAGTACACGGTAGCGGCTTCGGTGACTACCTTGACGTAGTTCACCGGGAAGCGGTTTTCCTTGATCATGCGCGCTTTTACTTTAGAGGTAATGAAGGTATCGTTGTTGCGCTCAGTCAGTTGGCTCTTTGTGTCGATGGTCAGTTCGTTGGTTACGCTCCTGACATTCTCGATATTCTTTACAATCGCCTCAGCCTTGGCTTTGCTGGCTTCGTCAATGGCTTCGCCGGTAAGCAGTACATTGCGATTATAGCTGGTGACATTGGCGTGAATATTGTCGCCTATTTGCTCAATAATATCCTTTTCACCTTTGATTTCTATGCGCTGATCTTCAATATAAGTACCTGACGTGCGACGATCTGCGGCCATGGCTCCACCTACAGCAACACCGCCGGCCACAATCGGAAAGCAGCCCGCCAGCTGGGTGGAGAGAATGGCGGCGGCGAGTAATTGGGTAACTGTTAACAGCTTGATGTGGCGCATTTAATTTACTCCTAGCAAAAGACAATCGATCGCATCGCAAAGGCAATGCAGAATAAGAATATAAACTTCCTGAATACGGGATGCGTTATCGTGCGGTACCCCGAGATGGATGTCTTCATCTCCCAGAAGTTCAACCAGGTTGCCGCCATCGCCCCCGCTTAAGGCAATAATATGCAAGCCGCGTTCGCGCCCGGCCTCGATGGCTTGCAATATGTTGTGTGAATTGCCACTGGTGCTCATTGCCAGCAATACATCGCCAGCCTGCCCCAAGGCCAGTATCTGCTTGGAAAACACGTGATCAAAATGATCGTCGTTGGCAATGGTGGTCAATGTGGAGATATCTGCAGAGAGCGCGATAGCGGCCAGGCCGGGCCGCTCCATCTCATAACGGTTGAGCATGCGCGAGGCAAAATATTGTGCGTTGGCCGCCGAGCCGCCATTGCCGCAGGCGAGTACCTTTTTCTCATTGAGCAATACTTGCACGATAATTTCAGCGGCTTGGGCAATCGGCTTTGCCAACAACTCAGCCAGTTCCAGCTTTAAGCGCCCGCTTTGTTCAAAGTGGGCAGAGATACGGGCGGTTAATTCCATGCGTTTGGGCGCAATGCTACATGGCTAAACATCAAAGGCATTCTTTATCCATTCAATATCTTCTATACGGGCTTTGCTCATGAGTATCGCGTCAAAGCGGCAAGCGGCGTTGCCGTGTTGTTGTAAGTAATACTCTGCAGTGCGCATGAGTTTTTGTTGTTTTGCCGAGGTGATGCTCATGCCTGCGCCACCAAAGCTGGTATTGCTGCGCAACCGTACTTCGACGAATACCAGTGATTTTCCATCGCGCATGATCAGGTCAATTTCGCCAAAACGGCAGCTATAGTTATTGGTGACTAGTATTAAGCCTTGTTGTTGCAGATAGATGGCAGCTATTTGTTCTGCGTTGCTACCTAGATTGTTCACGGTAATTTTTCTGTCACTATGCCGTCAGCACTGAAGCTTCCCAGCGCTAATTCGCGCGTGATTTCGCCAGACGACTCAATGCGTATTTTCCCGGTTAATCCACGTATGGTCGCGGCTTTATTGGGTTGCTGAGCCAGCGTCAGCAAGAGCTGGTAGGCATCCGCGCCGAGCGCAAACCAGCGCTGCATTTCGCCAGGCGGTAAATCAGCGGCTGCAGCTTTGTAAGAAGCAAAAGCGGGGTCATCCGGATTAAGCAGCCAAGGCAGGTCTACAAAACGCACTGCGGAAAGCGCTGTATCCAATGGGTCGTGGGTACTGCCAGCATAAATGTGCGAGAAGCCAAAAGTAGGGGTGGCCAAGTCGAGATAAGGACGAATGGCTCGCGACTCTTCCGCGTTGCCGGCTATCAGTATCATATCTGCGGGGTGTCCGGCGACCTGCGCTTTAATATCGGCCAGCTCGCTTTTCTCTGACAGATCAATTTGTTGGACGATTTGACCACCCTCTATCACCCAGGCGTCATTAAAGGCTTTTGTCATATGGCCGGAAATACCACTCGTCGTAGTGACGATGGTCGCGGTTTGCATGCCGTAATCACGCGCGATTTTGGCGATTTGCGCTGCTTCTGCATCTACCGATAATCCAAAAGTGTATAAATTATGGACAATAGTTGCGCTATCAGGCTGATTCAAGGCCAGGGTCGGCACCGGTACTTTACCGGTGGCAAGGGCGGTCACTTCGTCGCGCGTCAAAGGGCCGACGACATACTGTGTGCCTTCGTTGATGGCTTGCTGGTAGATGGCGGCGATTTCGTCCTTATTGCCGCGCGTTGCATAAATCTTAATCGCAGTATCGCCTTTGGTTTTGGCTTCGGCAGCCAAAAAGCCGCGCTCAATGGCATCGGCTGCCGGATAAAAAGCCTCAATCTCCAAAGGTAAAATTAACGCAACCGGTCCTTTTAACCCATTGGATGCGGCATCAGCCATAGCGGGGCTGCCCAGCTGATCGCTGATTTGCCTGAGCACAGCGGCAGATGTCTGATGGTCGGGATAAGCTTTGCGCCAATTGGCTATGTTTTGAGCTGGCTGTCCCGCTGCCTGCAATGCCAGCGCCAGATCTATCCAGCCTTGCATCGTGGTGTCCAGGCTCTCGCCGCGCATGTCCACCAATTCATTTCGGGATAGATTGGAGAGTAATTGCCAGATGTGTTGCTGATTGGCCTGGATGTCGGCTGCGTCGGATAAATTCTTTTCAGCAAGGGTGCGCTGTTCTAAAGCGCGTAACGCATCCGGCTGGTTCTCGTAGGCTAGAGCCAGGCTTGCGTGTAAACTGGCATACGCCTGCGGCAACAAGCCGGCCTCGGCCTGCAATGGCAGCAATAGCCTGAATGCGCGGTCAGAATCGCCTTCAGCCATCGCAATATTGCCGGCTAGTAATTTGGCGTAGGGCGATTGGCTGGGTATGCCGATCAATGCCAACTGTGCACAAGCGCTATCGGATTGCTTGAGACAGGCAAGCCCATTGATAAAATTGGCCTCGGGTGTTTTTCTGACCTGAGCGACACCGCTGCTGGATACGTTGGGTGAGTTGCTGGCGGGTGCGGCAGTTGCAAACCCTGCCATGAATAACCATTGAATGATGAGAAGGGTAATTAATCGTTGAGTCATAGCGGCACATTATATGTGGTAGCCACGCCGATTGGAAACCTGCAGGACATTACTTTGCGTGCGCTGGAAATTCTCAAGAGTGTCGATGCCGTTGCGGCAGAGGATACGCGACACACTGCGCACTTGCTGACGCATTTTGCCATTCAAAAAAAGCTCATCGCTGTGCATGAGCACAACGAACATAAAGCCGCAGAACAATTGCTAGCGCGCTTACAAGGTGGAGAATCGATTGCGCTGGTGACCGATGCCGGCACGCCAGGTATCAGCGATCCCGGGGCCATCGTGGTCGATATGCTGCGTGAAGCAGGCATAGCCGTTGCACCTATCCCCGGTGCCAGTGCAGTAATTGCAGCGCTATCGGCCGCAGGTATTGCCGCCCCCGGATTTGCCTTTTACGGTTTTTTGCCAGCCAGTGGCGCGCAGCGTCGCCGCGCGCTGGCAGACTTGAAAACGCAAACCACTACCCTGGTTTTCTACGAAGCGCCGCACCGGGTGGTAGAGAGCGTGATCGATATGGCTGTAGTTCTCGGCACGGAGCGCCGTTTGACGATTGCGCGCGAGCTTACCAAAACTTTCGAGACCTTCCATCGCTGTGCTCTGGGTGAAGCCGAAGCCTGGCTGCAAAGCGATCCTAACCAGCAGCGTGGTGAATTCGTATTAATAGTGGAAGCCCCGCAAAATAAAGACGACGATTCAGCCGATAAAGAAGCTGAACGGGTATTGCAGCTGCTATTGGCCGAACTGCCGCTCAAACAGGCGGTAAAATTAGCCACTGAAATCACAGGCGCCAAGAAAAACGCGCTGTATGAACGTGCCTTACAGCTACAATCTCAAACATCATGAATACTATCAACAAGCTAACCATCACTCGCCCCGACGACTGGCACCTGCATTTGCGTGACGGTGCAGCATTGCAAGCCGTGCTGCCTGATACCGCCCGGCAGTTTGCCCGCGCCATCGTCATGCCCAACCTGAGGCCGCCGGTTATCGCCACGGAGCAAGCACGTGCTTACCGCGAGCGCATACTGCAGGCCTTGCCGGCAGGCATGCAGTTTGAACCGTTAATGACCTTGTACCTGACCGACAACACCCCTGCGGATGAGATCGCCACGGCCAATGCCAGCGGTATCGTACATGGCATCAAGCTTTATCCGGCAGGAGCAACCACCAATTCGGACTCCGGCGTAACGGATATCGCCCATTGCAGCAAGGCACTGGAAGCCATGGAAAAACATGGCATGCCTTTATTGGTGCATGCGGAAGTTACAGGTGCCGATGTGGACGTATTCGATCGCGAAAAAGTATTTATCGAGCGCCACATGGCGCCGTTGCTCAAGCACTTCCCCGCGCTGCGCGTAGTGTTCGAGCACATTACCACCAGGGATGCGGCAGATTTCGTAATGTCCGCGCCAGCCAATGTTGGCGCCACTATTACCGCGCATCACTTATTACTCAACCGCAATGCCATTTTCGCTGGCGGCATACGCCCGCATCATTACTGTTTGCCAGTACTGAAGCGCGAAGCGCATAGGCAGGCGCTAGTGGCAGCCGCTATTTCGGGCAATCCGAAATTTTTCCTCGGCACCGATAGCGCACCGCATGCCAAATCCGCCAAGGAGGCCGGTTGCGGCTGTGCCGGCATGTATACCGCCCACGCCGCTATCGAGCTTTATGCGGAAGCGTTTGAGGCTGCTAATGCGTTGGACAGGCTGGAAGCCTTTGCCAGCTTTTACGGCGCGGATTTTTATGGCCTGCCACGTAATAAGCAAACCATCACTTTGCTGGCAAAGGCGTGGATCGTACCTGAGGAAATTCCGCTCGGGACCGAAAGTCTGGTGCCTTTGCGTGCTGGAGAGACCATAGTCTGGCGCTTGCAGGCGGGCTAAGCGGGTAACGCTTTAAAGCTGAGTGATTCCCGGAGGGGTCGCCTGTTTTGGATGCATCTGTGGTTTGTAATTAAGAAAAATAAATTTGGGGTAATTCCATGAACAAGCCACCGCACATCCACGCATTCCATCCCCCCAGACGTATTCTTTTAGGCCCAGGGCCGTCTGATGTGCATCAGCGCGTGCTTGACGCCATGGCTCGTCCAACCATCGGTCATCTGGACCCGAAATTCTGCGACATGATGGAAGAGATGAAGACACTGTTACGCTATGCCTTCCAGACGGAAAATCAGCTGACCTTCCCATTATCTGCACCTGGTTCTGTTGGCATGGAGAGTTGCTTTGTTAACCTGGTTGAGCCTGGCGACAAGGTCATCGTATGCAGCAATGGCGTATTTGGTCGCCGTATGGTCGAAAATGTAAAGCGTTGCCGTGGTGAGCTGGTGATCGTTGAAGACGCCTGGGGCGCAGCAGTTGACCCACAAAAACTGGAAGACGCGCTGAAAATCAATACCGATACCAGGATTGTCGCCTTTGTGCACGCTGAAACTTCCACTGGTGTTGAGTCGGACGCCAAATTGCTCACTGAAATTGCACATCACCATGGCGCATTGGTCATTGTCGACGCCGTGACTTCGCTGACTTGCATGCCCTTGCTGGTTGATGAATGGCATATAGATGCGATTTATTCCGGTAGCCAAAAAGGCTTATCCTGCACGCCGGGTTTATCTCCTGTGAGCTTTGGCGAACGTGCCATTGCCAAAATCAAGGCGCGTACCAGCCCTGTGCAAAGCTGGTTCATGGATTTGAATCTGGTCATGGCTTACTGGGGCGATGCTCAAGGCGGTGCCAAGCGCACTTACCATCACACTGCGCCTGTCAATGCGCTCTATGGTCTGCATGAATCGCTGGTGATGCTGGTGGAAGAAGGCCTGGAACCACGCTGGAAGCGCCATCATAACAATCACCGGGCGTTGGTTGCTGGTCTTGAGGCGCTGGGCCTCAAGTTATTGGTCGCGGAAAACTCGCGACTGCCGCAGTTGAATTCTGTTGTCGTGCCAGAGGCCATCAACGAGCCACAAGTACGTGCCGATATGTTGAATAAGCACGGAATCGAGATTGGTGCAGGCCTGGGCGACCTCGCCGGCAAGATTTTCCGTATTGGGCTGATGGGTACCAGTTCCAGTCAGGATAATGTGATCACCGGCCTCTCCGCACTGCAAGCCGTGTTGACGGAGCAGAACTGGAAAACCCAGTCCGGCGTGGCTGTTACAGCAGCAAGAGAGATGTTTGAAACTAACCATTAGCCCGCATTGGGGCAAGTCCGGATGCAAGTTGCGAAAAGTAAGGGATGCTCATTTTTAGACCGGCTGCCAATTTAGTAGCAGTGCCGCGCGGGCCGTCTGTGATGTATGTTTTAAGTTTCATATGAGCAGTTTATCGAAAAATAAATACTGGATCGTGTGAATGCTAATTAATTAATAAACTATTCGTATGGCAACAACAGACAAAAAAATGACCACCACCGACATTCGCAGACAAAACCTCAGGCGCTGGCTGGAAACACATCCAGCACCATCCAGGGAGAAAAGTTACTTTTCGCAGCTGGCTACTGGTGTGGCGTCTTTTGGCGAAAAAGCCGCACGCAGGCTGGAAAGCGAATATAAGATGGGTGATGGCTATCTTGACCGACCAATCAAAAGTGATAGTGAAGAAGATGCGCCGCAACGGCACTATAAAATTGCCTCCAACCGTGCGGAAAATTTCGCTGTCGAGATACCGCATTACCGCGAAGTCGTGGGGTCAATGGGGAAAGATATTATCCTGCAAGACCAACCGGGGCAGATTGTCAGCCTGATAGCCACAGAAGAATGGATGTTGAAAAACGTACCGAGCAATACCGGACCCGCTAATCTGTGCGTCGTCACCGGCTTTGGCGATTCCATGAAGGGCATGTTCAATCGCGGCGATCCGATCCTGGTAGATACCGGCGTAAAATCATGCCAGCATGATGGCGTGTATTTCTTCCGCGTTGGAAACGAGGGCTTTATCAAGCGCCTGCAGCGTGTGCCCGGTGTGGGCATCCGCGTCATTCCGCAAAACAAGGACTATGAAACATGGACGATCACACCAGACATGGATTTTCATGTGCTGGGTAAAGTGTTGAAGGTGTGGGAAAGCCGGGATTTTTAATGCGCTTGGCAAACGCGAGGATGAATAATGAGTGTTGAGTGGACTATGGCGCTGGTAGGCGCCGCCGTATTCGGCCTGTCCGTACTGTTTGAGCGCGATATGTCATGGTGGTCGCGCGCTCACCTACACCATAGCGCTGGCATTCCTCACGCTGCTGCTGCGCGGCTGTTACATGATAGGGCTAAAATACGGCGGCATGGATGATGCAGGCGTACGTTTTGACCGGCAAGGCCAGTACCAGTGCTAGATTAGGCTGGAGATAGACCCAAACTCGCTCGGGCGCGCTTTTTTCGCCAGCAGTTTCGCAATTAATAAAAATAGTGCAGTAGCTTGATATGGCAGTTTTTACCGGAAAGGATCTCGTCACTGATGATGAGCGTGCCAAATTCAGGAATGCTGGCCATAATCCGCTATTAGTGCGCGGTTTCCCAGTTGGGGCCGCTGCCCATTTCGACAAGTAATGGCACGTCTAGCTTGGCGACGCCGCCCATGAGCCTCGGCAGGTTTTCCTTGATTAGCGCAAGCTCATTCTCCGGCACTTCCAGCACCAGTTCATCGTGCACCTGCATGATCATGCGCGTGCCCAGCTTTTGATCAGCGAGCCAGCCATGTACGGCGATCATGGCCAGTTTGATCAGGTCAGCGGCTGTGCCCTGCATGGGCGCATTGATGGCGGCGCGCTCTGCACCCTGGCGGCGCTGGCCGTTCTGGCTGTTGATTTCCGGCACCCATAGCCGTCTACCGAAGTGCGTTTCCACATAGCCTTGTTGTTTTGCAGTTTCGCGCGTGTTTTGCATGTAATCGCGCACGCCGGGGTAGCGTGCGAAATAGCGTTCGATATAACTCTGCGCCGCAGCGCGGTCCACGCCGAGCTGGCTAGCAAGGCCGAAAGCGGACATGCCGTAAATCAAGCCAAAGTTGATCACCTTGGCATAGCGCCGCTGTTCGCTGCTGACTGCTTCGCGTGCGCAGCCGAAAATCTCAGCAGCGGTGGCACGGTGAATGTCTTCGCCTGCGGCAAACGCCTTGAGCAGGCCTGCATCCTGTGAAAGATGCGCCATGATGCGCAGCTCAATCTGTGAATAGTCGGCGGAAACAATGATACTGCCCGCTGGCGCAATAAACGCTTCGCGGATACGGCGGCCTTCAGCCGTGCGCACGGGGATGTTCTGCAAATTGGGCTCGGAACTGGCAAGGCGGCCAGTAACGGCTACCGCCTGGTTGTAGCTGGTATGCACGCGGCCCGTGGCAGGGTTGATCATGCGCGGCAATTTATCGGTGTACGTGGATTTGAGTTTGGCCAGCCCACGGTACTCCAGCAGCACCTTGGGCAGTGGGTGATCCAGTGCCAGTTCCTGCAATACGTCTTCATCGGTAGAAGGTGTGCCCGATGGCGTTTTCTTTAAAGGCTTGATGCCGAGTTTGCCGAACAGGATTTCCTGCAACTGCTTGGGTGAGGCCAGATTAAACGGTTGCCCTGCCAGTGCAAATGCCTGCTGTTCCAGCGCCATGAGCTTCTGGCCGATTTCATGGCTTTGCGCGTGCAGCATGGCGCTATCAATCAGCACGCCGTTGCGCTCGATGTCGAACAGAATTTCCAGCACCGGCATTTCTATTTCGCCATATACGTGTTGCAGCTTTTCGTCAGGGGCGATTTGCGGATACAGCGTGTGATGCAATTGCAGCGTGATGTCGGCATCTTCTGCGGCATATTCTGCCGCCTGCTCCACCGATACCTGGCTGAACTCTACCTGTTTGGCACCCTTGCCTGCTACTTCTTCATAGCTAATGGTTTGGATGCCGAGATGGCGCATGGCAAGATCATCCATGCCATGGCTGCGATGGCTTTCCAGCACATAGGATTGCAACAAGGTGTCATGTGCTATGCCGTTCAGCGTAATGCCGTGATTGGCGAGAATATGTTTGTCATACTTGAGGTTCTGGCCGACTTTCTTTAGCGCGTGGTTTTCCAGCAAGGGCTGGATGCGTGCCAGCGTCGCTGTGAAATCGAGCTGCTGTGGTGCGCCTGCGTAGTTGTGCATGAGCGGCAGGTAAGCAGCTTCGCCCGGCTTGGTTGAGAACGACATGCCAACCAGCTTGGCCTGCAATGGGTCGAGGCTGGTGGTCTCGGTATCGAAGCAGATCAATGCGGAATTATTTAATTGATCCAGCCAGCTTTGTAGGGCTGCCTCAGTCAGTATGGTGACGTAATTGCGTGTGTGGACTGTCTTTTTCTCCGCCGTATTAGCGTCAGCTACATTATCCCAGACAAGCCCCATTTGCCCGCTGGCCGATACAGGCTGGGTAACGCTTGCGGGTTTGCTGTCATCGCCGGTTTGATCCAGCTCACGCCGCCAGGTCTTGAAGTCGAAGTGATCGAATAGCTCGGCCAGCTTGGCTCGGTCTTGTGGCTGCGGCGCGAGATCAGTCAGGTGTTCCGGCAAGCCTACATCACAGCGTATGGTCAGCAACTCGCGCGCAGTGGGTAGCCAGGGCAGCGCCTTGCGCAAATTTCCACCCACTACGCCACCAATTTCATCGGCATGGGCAATGATATTATCCAGCGTGCCGTATTGCGTGAGCCATTTGACCGCAGTTTTGGGACCGACTTTGTCTACGCCGGGCACGTTATCCACGGCGTCCCCGATCAGGGTCAGGTAATCGACAATCAAATTTGCCGGCAAGCCGAATTTTTTGACTACGCCGGCTTCGTCCAGTACTTCATTGGACATGGTGTTGACCAAGGTGACATGAGCATTCACGAGCTGCGCAATGTCTTTATCCCCAGTGGATACCACCACGCGCATGCCATCCAGCTCGGCCTGTTTGGCCAGCGCGCCAATGACATCATCCGCCTCGACGCCATCTACCATCAGCAATGGCCAGCCCATGGCTTTGATAGCCTCGTGTAGCGGGGCGATTTGCTTGGCCAAATCTTCTGGCATGGAAGGGCGATGAGCTTTATATTCAGGATAAATGTCGTCGCGGAAGGTTTTACCTTTGGCATCGAAAACGCAGGCGCTATAATCGGCTGGATAGTCCTTGTGCAAACGCCTTAGCATGTTGAGTACACCATAGATGGCGCCGGTCGGTTCATTTTGCCGGTTACGTAGATCGGGCATGGCGTGGAAGGCGCGATAGAGATAGGATGAACCATCCACTAATAACAACGTTTTCATGTATATTTAGGCACCAAAATTATGACTGCAGCAAAAAAATTCCCCAAATTTATCGATCCGGAACAGCTGGCTCGCGAGCGCCCGGCGCGCGAGTCCTGGCGAGTGTTCGAGATTATGGCAGAATTCGTCGATGCGACCGAGCGCCTGAAGGAAATCACGCCGGCCGTGTCTATTTTCGGCAGCGCCCGCACCGCGCCGGATAGCCCTTACTATGCGTTGACGCAAGAAATCGCGCGGCAATTGTCGGATGCTGGTTTCAGCGTAATCTCCGGCGGAGGACCTGGCATCATGGAGGCCGCCAACAAGGGTGCCTTTCACGGTAAATCGTCCAGCATCGGCCTGAATATCCAGCTGCCGCACGAACAGCACAACAACAGCTTTCAGGATATTAGCCAGACTTTCCAGCACTTCTTTGCGCGCAAGGTGATGTTCGTCAAATATGCCTCAGCCTATGTTGTGCTGCCAGGCGGTTTTGGCACGCTGGATGAATTGATGGAAGCTTTAACGCTGATCCAGACGGGCAAGACGCGCAATATCCCGATTATCCTGGTGCATGAGCCATTCTGGCGTGGCATGCTGGACTGGTTCCGCACTGCGCTGGTGGCCGAGGGCATGGTCTCACCGGAAGACATGAATTTAATCCAGGTGATCGATGAGCCGAAAAAGATAGTTGAGGCGATCTTCAAGCATTACGAAACACGAGGTTTTGAGCCTTCTCCACAGGAACTCCAGATGCAGCTATATCTCTAGGCTATTTTTGCTATTCGCTTCACCGGCAAGGATGTCTTTTTGTTAGAATCAGGCTGTTGCATCCAATTCACATCTCTAAGCACGAGGTTATCATGCGTCGTATTCGTACCCTGCTGGTTCTGGCTCTCGCTCTGCCACTGATGGCTGTGGCCGCAGACAAAGCTCCCAAGCTTGAGCCGTTGCCAGAACCACCGCCCCCGCCTGATAGTTTGGAGCAGGCACCTGGTGCTGAACCACAGGTGACGATTACCAAAAGAGGTGCGGATACCGTGGAAGAGTATCGCATTAATGGCGAGCTTTACATGATGAAAGTCACGCCTGCTCATGGCAAGCCTTACTATCTCATGAAAGAAGATCAGGAGGGCGGCTGGGCGCGCCTGGATGGTCCTAACCCACCGTTGATCGTGCCGAAATGGGTACTGTTTAATTTTTAATGTTCATCAAGAGGGCTGCAAAGCCCTCTTAAAATTCCTGCCTGAAAATCTTATGCAAAACGCCAAGGCGCAGCCCAAAACAGGCGCGAAAAACAAGAAAAATCCTCGTTCACCCTATGTAAACTCCGATTTTGCTAGTTCTTTGCAACATGCTTTGAGCAAGCGATGCATTTTGCATTCTTTTGTCTAAATTTATGTCCGTATTCACGACCGTCACCATCGAACAACTGCGCAGCTGGCTGCGTGCTTATCCATTGGGCGAGCTAGTGGACCTGCAGGGTATTGCCTCTGGTATCACCAATACCAATTATTTTGTAACCACTACTAGTGGTCGCTATGTGTTGACGCTGTTCGAGAAAAACTCGGCGGAGGAATTGCCTTATTTTCTCGACCTCATGTCGTACCTCTCGGACCGTGCCGTGCCGTGTCCGCATCCGGTCATTAACCATGATGGAGCAAGCCTGGGTGAGCTTAACGGCAAACCTGCTGCCCTGGTGAGTTGTTTACGCGGCAAATCCCTTGAAGTGCCTTCGTTGGTGCACTGTGCAGAAGTGGGGCGCGTATTGGCTGAAATGCATCTGGCTGGGCAGTCATTTCCTGCGCACATGCGCAACCCCCGCGGCAACGAGTGGCGCGTGGCAACGGCTCGCCAGGTCGCCAGTTTCCTCACTGCTGAAGATCAGGCCATGCTGCAACAAGAGCTGCAATTCCAGGCCAATCTTGATACCAAAGACTTGCCGCGCGGTGTGATTCACGCCGATTTGTTCCGTGACAATGTCTTGTTCGATGGCGAAGAACTGGGTGGTTTGATCGATTTTTATTACGCCTGCAATGATGTGTTGCTATATGACGTGGCAATTGCTGTCAATGACTGGTGCAATGCGGCAGCTGGCAGCATTGATGCATTGCGCTTGCGGGCGTTGCTCTGTGCATACCATACGGTTCGTCCTTTAAGCCAGGCTGAACGTGCGGCATGGCCGGGTTTGCTGCGTGCGGCGGCGCTACGGTTCTGGCTGTCGCGTCTTTATGATTTACATTTCCCACAAGCCGGCGAGCTTACGCATGCCAAAGACCCGCAGCATTTCCAGCAGATTTTAAACATGCACATTAGTCACCCACAAGTAATGACTGGCGTCTGGATATAAAAAGCAATAATTAACGAGTATTGATACGAGTTTGATATAGATGAGTTTACGCCGGGGAGGCATTTTGAATACGCCAGTGATAGAAGCACGTCAGGTCAACGCATCGAATGGATGGAACTGGATAGTTGAGGGTTTTGCATTATTCAAGCGCAGCCCGGTGATATGGATCGCCCTGTTCATGGTCTATTTGCTCATCAGCATGGTGTTATCCATGGTGAAGATAGTGGGCCCCATCTTACTCAATCTGTTAGCCCCCGTTTTTGTTGCAGGGTTCATGCTGGGTTGCCGCGCACTGGATAATGACGAAGAGCTGGAGATTAACCATTTATTTGCTGGGTTCAAGCAGCACACAGCACAACTCATCACCGTTGGCGGCATCTATCTGGCAGGTATCATTATTGTTGTCGGCATTATGTTCGCAGGGAGCGATCATACGGTATTACAGGCCTTGCTTGCGGGAGAAAGGCTGGACCAGCAACAAGCGGCTGCAGCGCTAGGCAGTGGTTTTTTTCTTACGGCATTGCTTGGCATGTTTCTGATGGTGCCACTCATCATGGCCTATTGGTTTGCGCCTATCCTGGTTGCATTTCATGGACTTTCCAGCGTGGAAGCCATGAAGCAGAGTTTTAAGGCATGTTTGCGTAATGTCATGCCATTCTTTGTGTACAGCTTGATTTCCATGGTGCTGCTGGTGTTGGCCGCAATCCCCTTTGGCTTGGGTCTGCTTATCATGATTCCCACCATGACGGCTTCGCTTTATATTAGCTATAAGGATATTTTTGCTGCCAATGTAGCGTCGCAAGAGGCGTTTGCCGTAGACGACTAAAGTATTTTCAAAGCACTGGCGTTATATTTTTTCCAGCTTGGCGTATTCTAGCGCCAGCCATTTCAAGCCTTGCTTGCCGAAATTGACCTGCACGCGCAGGTCATCGGCATTGCCTTCGTAACTCACCACCACGCCCTGACCGAACTTGCTGTGGGCCACACTCTGGCCAATTTTCCATGGCATGGGATTGGCTTTGCTGGTGGTAGTGCCAGCCATGCTGGGGGCTGGCGTATAGCTATTGGCAGCAGTCGGACGCGCATTCAGGCGCTTTAACAGTTCTTCCGGGATTTCATCGAGAAAGCGCGAGGGAATGCCGTAACGTACTTGCCCATGCAGCAGGCGGCTCTGGGCATGGCTTAAGTAAAGCCGCTGGCGCGCCCGTGTAACGGCTACATACATCAGCCGCCGTTCTTCTTCGAGGCCATTCGCCTCATACAGGCTTTGTTCATGTGGGCATAAGCCTTCTTCTAGGCCGCTGATAAACACTGCCTTGAATTCCAGGCCCTTGGCAGCATGCACGGTCATGAGTTGTAAGGCATCACGCCCGGCATCGGCTTGATGCTCGCCAGCCTCCAGGCTGGCGTGTGTCAGAAACTGGGTGAGCAGGGATTGCGCAATTTCTCCATTTTCATCGACCTGAACACCGATATCCTGATTAGTAAATGCTACTGCGGCACTTACCAATTCATCCAGGTTGGCAACACGGTCTTCGCCTTCTTTCTCGCCTGAATAATGCTGTTTAAGACCGGATAAGTTGCTTGCCAATTCTGCAAGTTCCGGCAAGGTCAAGCCTGTGCTTTCTTCCTGCATGTGCTTGACCAAGGCCACAAAGCCTTCGATACCCTTGCCAGGGCGGCCATTGCCGACCTTGTTAATAGCCGCTTGCCATAGGCTACTGTTTTCAGTTCTGGCCGATTCTTGCAGTTGTTCTAAAGTACGTGCGCCTATGCCGCGGGTCGGGAAGTTAATGACGCGCAGTAAAGCCGTGTCATCTTCGGGATTGGCGATCAGCCGTAAATATGCTATGGCATGCTTGATTTCCGCGCGTTCGAAAAAGCGCAAGCCGCCATACACCCGATAAGGCAGGTTGGCAGAAAACAGCGCATGCTCCAGCACGCGGGATTGCGCATTGGAGCGATAGAGCAGGGCGACTTCATTGAGGCCCACGCCTTCTGCATGCAGCATTTTAATTTCATCGACAATAAAGCTGGCTTCATCAATGTCGTTATAGGCTTGGTAAACACGTACCGGCTCACCCTTGCCCGCGGCAGTCCACAGGTTTTTTCCGAGCCGATTGCGGTTGTGCGTAATGATGGCGTTGGCAGCATCGAGAATATTGCTGTGCGAGCGATAGTTCTGTTCCAGCTTGACGATATTCTGGATGGCAAAATCCTGCTCGAAATCGCGCATATTGCCTACGCGCGCCCCGCGGAAGGCGTAGATGGATTGGTCATCATCACCCACTGCGAACATGCAATTGTCCTGGCCTGCCAATAACTTAAGCCACAAATATTGCAGGCGGTTGGTATCCTGAAATTCGTCTACCAGTATGTATTTGAAGCGGCTCTGGTAATGCTGGCGCAAACTGGTTTCGCGGCTGAGCAATTCGTAGCAGCGTAATAACAATTCGGCAAAATCGACTACACCCTCGCGCTGACATTGCTTGTCATATTCCTCGAAGATTTCGCGCATGCGCTGGGAATGCGCGTCGTAGGCATCGACAGCATGGGCGCGCAGCCCTTCTTCCTTGCAGCTATTGATATAACCCATGACTTGTTTAGGCGGGAATTTCTCATCATCTACGTTCATGACCTTCATCAGGCGTTTGATGCTGGAAAGCTGATCAGCGGTATCCAGTATCTGGAATGTAGCCGGAAGCAACGCCTCACGGTGATGGGCGCGCAATAGCCGATTGCACAGGCCGTGGAATGTGCCTACCCACATACCGCGCGTGTTGATGGGCAGCATGGCGGAAAGCCGTGTCAGCATTTCCTTGGCCGCCTTGTTGGTGAAGGTCACTGCCAGCAAACCATTCGGTGATACCTGCCCGGTTTGAATCAGCCAGGCTATGCGCGTGGTCAGTACGCGGGTTTTACCGCTGCCGGCACCCGCCAGGATCAGCGCGGACTGGTGAGGTAAGGTTACCGCTTCTAGCTGTTTGTTATTGAGGCCAGAAAGCAGTGAATCCGGGGGGGTATGGTCAGACTGAGTGGAGTTGGTCATGGGTAAGATTATCGCAGGTGACGCAGGCTAAGAGAACATGATTGCAGACCGGGTATGAGAAATTGCCTTTAATGTTGACTTAACTTATTGATTTATAAATCTGGGTGATAAGCGCGAGGGCCTTAAGGCGCGCATAAAAAAGTGTAGTCAAAAATAGACAAAATTGGGAACTAACCAGAAAAAAGGCTGGTCTTACTTTGTAGACGAGAAATCGTCTCCCGCTTCTCCTCCCTGAGCGGGAAGCCTTATCTGATAAGGCTCTTACCACCCCGATTTTAATCCCCTTTAATCGGGGTTTTTTTTGTCCTTACTATATGCAAAAACCGCATATTCCGTACTTTGATTCGGGTTTTTGGCGAGGCAGTATAAGCTTAAGTTTTCTACTAAGTAACGTGCCGTTCTGAAGAAAATTCCTCATATGGCGTAAGGCTCTGAATGAGATAAAAAAAGCCCCGCACTAGGCGGGGCTTTTTAGTTTCCAAGACCGGACGGGATGCTAAATCAGCACCGCGTCGCGTTAGATGGAGAAATTTACATCATGCCGCCCATACCACCCATACCACCCATGCCGCCCATATCACCGCCACCCATTGATGAGGAATCGTCCTTAGGATGTTCTGCAACCATGCAATCGGTGGTCAACATCAGACCAGCGACAGAGGCCGCGTTTTGCAGTGCAGAACGGGTTACCTTGGTTGGATCCAGTACGCCCATTTCAACCATGTCGCCATAGGTTTCGTTAGCAGCATTGAAGCCATAGTTGCCTTTGCCGGCCAATACGGTGTTAACCACGACTGATGGCTCAACACCGGCGTTGGCAACGATCTGACGCAGCGGCTCTTCAATTGCGCGTAGCACAATCTTTACACCTGCATCTTGATCAGCGTTGTCACCCTTGACGTTGGCAATCGCAGCACGAGCGCGCAACAGGGCTACGCCGCCACCAGCAACGATGCCTTCTTCGACAGCAGCGCGGGTTGCGTGCAGAGCATCTTCAACGCGGGCTTTCTTTTCCTTCATTTCGATTTCGGTAGTAGCGCCAACCTTGATCACAGCAACACCACCAGCCAGCTTGGCTACGCGTTCTTGCAGTTTTTCGGTGTCGTAAGTGCTGGTCGATTCCTCGATTTGCGCCTTGACTTGAGTGATACGGCCCTTGATGCTGGATTCGTTACCGGCGCCGTCAATGATAATGGTGTTTTCTTTACCCACTTCAATGCGCTTGGCTTGGCCGAGATCTTCCAGCTTCACGTTTTCGAGCTTGAGGCCCACTTCTTCAGCAATCACGGTACCGCCGGTCAGGATAGCGATATCTTCCAGCATGGCTTTACGACGGTCGCCGAAGCCAGGTGCTTTAACAGCGACGGTCTTCAGAATGCCGCGGATGTTGTTCACCACCAAGGTAGCCAGGGCTTCGCCTTCGATATCTTCAGCTATGATCAAGAGTGGACGGCCAGCCTTGGCAACTTGTTCCAGTGCCGGCAGCAGGTCGCGGATGTTGGAAACCTTCTTGTCGTGCAGCAGTACAAATGGGTTTTCCAGCAGTGCGATTTGGCGCTCTGGGCTGTTGATGAAGTAGGGGGACAGATAGCCACGATCAAACTGCATACCTTCCACGACATCAAGTTCCATTTCCAGGGAAGAGCCGTCTTCAACGGTAATCACGCCTTCCTTACCTACCTTTTCCATGGCTTCGGCAATCTTGTCGCCGATGGAGGAGTCAGAGTTGGCGGAAATAGAACCGACTTGGGCAATTTCCTTGCTGGTTGTACAGGGCTTGGACATCTTCTTGAGTTCGGCTACTGCAGCTTCAACAGCCTTGTCGATGCCGCGCTTGAGGTCCATTGGGTTCATGCCGGCAGCAACAGACTTCATGCCTTCGCGGATGATAGCTTGAGCCAGAACGGTAGCAGTGGTAGTGCCGTCACCAGCAATGTCAGAGGTCTTGGAAGCTACTTCCTTAACCATTTGTGCACCCATGTTTTCGAATCTATCTTTCAGTTCGATTTCCTTGGCAACAGAAACACCATCCTTGGTGATGGTTGGGGCGCCGAATGAACGCTCCAGAACAACGTTACGACCCTTGGGGCCGAGGGTTACTTTAACGGCATTGGCGAGAATGTTCACGCCGTTGGTCATCTTTTGGCGAACTTCATCGCCGAAACGTACGTCTTTAGCAGCCATATTTAAATCTCCTGAATTCTTGTGTTGGTAACGATTAAGCTTCTACAACGCCCATGATGTCTTCTTCGCGCATCACCAGCAGCTCTTCACCAGAAACCTTAACGGTTCTGATGTTGTAGTCACCCTTGCCGAACAGAACTATATCGCCGACTTTTACTTCCAACTTGCGTACGGATCCATCTTCCAGCACCTTGCCATTGCCGACGGCAACTATTTCGCCTTGGTCAGGTTTTTCTGTGGCGGAATCAGGGATAACAATGCCGGACGCGGTCTTGCGTTCCTCTTCCATGCGCTTGACAATAACACGGTCGTGCAAAGGACGAATTTTCATGAGTTGATCTCCTTGTAGATAATTCAGTAATGTGTTTTTTGCTGGGAATTTTGCAACCAGGCAGTTGCTGTTAGCACTCATGCCTATTGAGTGCTAATAATACGGGTTTAAACCTCATTTTTCAAGCGATGGTTTGAAGGAAGATATTTGATCTGAAAAAAATCCAGATTGATTTGAAGTGGTATTTCAAATCAATCTGGGAGTATCAAAATTCAAGAATAAAAAAAGCCAGCCAGCCTAATCTAGGGGCTGGCCGGCAGAGGTGCCGAAAGAGAAAAATATTTCTTTCGGTGGGGGTAACAAGCATGTGCCATGGCAGAAAGTCCATCCAGCATTAGCGGGCTAGGTGCCAGAAGTAGACAATCAATTGCCCGCGCGAAGTCACATGGCATGAAAGCAACCGCAACGTGCGGACAACAAGCATTTAACTAAAACACTTTGGTTAAACTGAGAATGACGGTGCCGGTGATGGGGTTGAACTGGTCCTTGCCGGTGGCGTTATATTTTGCCCAGTCAAACGTATAGCCGGCTCCGTAGATATTATCCGTCGTGCGCGTCCAGACCTTGGTCGTTGCTACACCGGCAGTCCAGCCACCATCGAAGCTCTTGGTAATGCCGAGCTTGCCGTCCGACCAGTTGATGCGTTCATAGTTTTCCACCTTCTGGTGGCCGTAGTGGGCCTGGAAGGCAAAACCGTTACCCAGGTCGAAGTTGGTGTTGAGGTCCAGGTAGCCGGAACCGCGACTATGGCCGCGGCCGCTGGTGAACATCGTGGCGTCATTGATACCGAAGTAGTCCCTGGTGTAGGTGTACCAGTACTTGGCCGTGAACCATTTGTAACTGAGTGTAGGCACGAATTCGCCATAGTTGTAGCTCTGGCCTTTGACGCTGCCGTCGTACACAAACTTGCCGTTCGGGTAGATGTAATAGTAGATCTGTGCACCAACATTCAAGTCACCAATAGCCTTGGTGTAGCCGGCGTAATAATCGGTCTCGGCCCAACTGTCCTGGACGAATTTGTCGCTCAGGGTGGACATCCAGAAGCCGAAGTTGAAACCGCTGGGGTGCACGTAATCCACACCGCCTTGTATTACGGGGTCGCCCTTGCTATTGCTGAAACCGCGCGTGACATATTGGTTTGCCAGGGTAACATTGAAGCTCCAGGGCGAGGCAGGTACCGCTTCGGTAGCAGCCGCACCTGCGGCAGGAGTGGTTTCCACAGTCGGCGTGGGCGCTGCGGAAGTTGTTTCTTCGGCCTGTGCCGTCATACAGTTAAGCAATGCGAGAATTGCGCAGACCATCAGGCGGCGATTGGGCACTTCATTCAATACATTCATTTATTACTCCCTTTTCGTTTGTGTATTCAAAATTTATCGAATAAAAGACTTAATTAATATTACTTACAGCTCTTGCAACTTCTGATCGTTAAAGTAGTAGATATTTTCGTGCTTGAAGCCGTAGCAGCCTCCTATGAGGCATATTTGCGGCTCTAGAGTGAAGAAGCCGACCTCACCCAGTGAACGCGTTACGCCAGGGGCAATAAAATCCAGATGGCGCATGTCTTTCTGTACGCCATGCCCGAGATAGTCC